>CWGY01000046.1_pt1 | contig 137955 bp, 128 predicted proteins | sample 678861 | NCBI WGS metagenome assembly CWGY01 (sample SAMEA3735962, study PRJEB9488) | human gut metagenome | biome: ENVO:mammalia-associated habitat; material: ENVO:feces | place: Malawi | collected 2009-02-27
ATGTGTTCGGTTGGGATCGGAAATCAACCAAGAACGCAAACGCGCCCACTGTTCCCTCCTTAAAGCAAAGGGCGGCCACCTCGATTGAGGCAGCCGCCCTGGCGGACGCGGGTCCCTTGGGATCACCGCGCCAATACCGCTGCCACTACTATAACCAAAATGCGCCCAGACCAGCTGAAAACGCGTAGAAATCTCAATCCGTCGCCATGGCGGCTCGCCTAGCCGCGCTCGTCGCGCTCGCCCATGTACCAGACGACGCGGCCCCGGCACGTGACCGGCGGGTCGTCCGGCCCGGCCACGATGTCGTCGTACTCGCCGGAATGGCTGTCGGCCGTGAGCATCACGGTCGAGGTGCCGCGCGTGTAGTTGCGCACGACGGCCCCGAAGTCCTCCGTCTCGGCGAGCACGGGCTGGCCGTTGGCCGGCTCCATGTCGGGGTCGACCAGCAGCAGCGCGTCGTGCGGGAACCGGTTGTCCATGCACCCTCCCTGCGCGTGGACCATGAAGCCGCGCGGGTGCGCGTCGGCGATTGAGGCGGGGACCTCGACCTCGTCGGCGAGGGTGCCCTCGTCGCACGGCTCGCCCATGTGCGCGTGGCCCAGGAGCGGGACCATCCTGGATGTGCCGCGCAGGGCCGCCGTGGCCCCGTCCTCGCCCATGAGGTCCGCGACCGTGGTGCCGAAGAGGTCGGCGAGTTGCTCAAGGTTCGCTTTTCTCGGCATCGACTTCTCGGATTCCCACTGGCCGATGGCAACTCGCGACACATCGAGTTTGTCGGCTATTTCCTGCTGGGTCAGTCCAGCTCTGCTTCTGAGCCGGCGAAGGTTTTTACCGATTTCCATGGGCCTCTCCTTGCCTATGTATAACTTTACTTATCATTCTAGAAAAGAAGACTTTGCATTCTAGAAAAGTTTTTGTTTACACGATGCAAAGAAAGGCTTACTATTAGTTCAGCAAGAGAGAGGAGGCCACTTGAATACCCTGCGAGATGTTCGCGAGAGCAAAGGGGTTAAGAAAGTCGCAGTTCAGCGGATGTTGGGAGTTAGCCGACCGACCTACGACCGCTACGAGCTTTATCCCGGAGAGATGCGAGCCAAGGACCTCGAAAGGGTCCTGACGTTCCTCGGCATCACTCGCGACGATATTTTTTTGGCAACAGAGGAAAGTTAAAGTTTGCATCTAACGAAACGGAGGAACCGATGAAGACCTGGAGGGTGCACTGGTGGGGCGAGCGCGGGGGCTCGTGCCTCAAGGGCGGCGAGGCGTGATGGGCGGCTGGACGGACTGGGCGGTGAACTTCACCGCGTGCCTGTGCCTCGGGATCCTATTCGAGGTGGTTCGAATTCGCGTAATGGTCGACGACATAGAACACGGTCGCCGCGACGGCACCCCAGGGCTGCGGGATGAGGAGGGCGAGCGTCGATGAGCGGCGAGTGGCAGTACTGGCTAGCGCTGTCGGTCGCGTTCGGGCTCTTCCTCAAGCTTGAGCTTGTCCAGCAGCGGGTCAAGAAGCTCGACGAGCGCGTAGCCCGCGAGGTTGAGCGGCGGGGCGAGCGCCGAGCAAAGCACGTCAAGCGCGGCCTTGATGGACGACCTGAGCAGGAGCAGGGCAAGGCCGAGTAGCAGGCGCCCAAGCGGGCGCTTGCGAAGGTGCTTGGGTCGATGTGTCGGTTTCCCCTTCTGCATGGGTCGCAGGTTAGGCCCGACGTAACGCGCCGCCGGAACGGCCGGCGGCAAGGGATTGGAGAGCTGTGATGGAGAGGTTCGTTGATGGCGCGCGCGAGGCGGCCAAGGCCGCGGCTATCGGCCTGACGCTGAGCGGGGCCGCCCCGTGCCTGGCGGTGTGGGCGCTGTGGTCGCTGTTCGGCGAGGCGCTGCTCGACGCCGTGCTCGTCGCCTTCGTCGCCGCCTGCGCGGCGGTGGCCGTGGCGTTGGCGAGGTCCCTGGCGCGGGAGGGAGGTGAGCGCGATGGCGAGTGGTGAGGCCGCGATGTCGGTCCCGGCGCGACGCGGCAAGGGCTGGCTGACCATCCGCGACGCGGCGTTCTACGCGAGCTGCGGGGTCGGGACCATGCGGAAGCTGGTCGCCGAGGGGTGCGTCGAGAGCGTGCCGAGCGTGGCGGCCCGCATGAGCGGCAGGCCGGACCGGATGCGCAGCGAGCGGGTCGTGAACGCCGACAGCATCGACCTGTACATGTTCACGGAGTACTAGAGACGGCCCCGCCAGCTGGGGCTGGCAGGGCCGCGACGGAGGGCGCGCGACGACTGGGAAGGTTGGGCGCGCGCCACTGACCAACGAGAGGATAACGCAATGGAGACGGGGAGTCTGGGCTTCTGGGTCTACGGGCCCGTGGTCGGGAAGGCGAGGCCGCGCGTCACGCGCAACGGCAGCTTCACGCCGAGGAGCACGAGGGAGGCGGAGGCGCGCGTGGCCGCCGCCGCGAGGGCCGCGCTGCCGGATGGCGCCGGGCAGCCGCTGTTCGGCAGGCGCCAGCCGGTCGCCGTGGGCGTCACGGTGTGGAGGCCGCTGCCCGGCAGCAGGCCCAAGCGCGTCGAGGCGGAGCCGGACACGTACACGCCGGACGTCGACAACGTCGCGAAGCTCGTCATGGACGCGATGCAGGGCGTCGTGCTCGAGGACGACGCGCAGGTGACGACGCTCTACGTGGCGAAGATGGACCGGGCGCGCGGCGTGGACGAGTGCATGTACGTGAGCGTCAGGCCGAACGGAGGTTCGAATGAGTGACGAGAAGAGGGGCGAGGCCGTCGAGGTCGAGGCCGAGGTCTTCGACGTTCCCGCCGAGCTGACTGCCGCGGACGAGTGGCTTGCGGAGGCGCGGGAAGAGGTGGGCGCGCTTCTCGGCAAGTACGGCACCCGCCCCATCGAGACGCGGGCGGACTACAGGGACATCAAGCAGTCGCGCACGCTCCTGCGGAAGGACATCGCGAGCATCGACCAGCGCCGCATGGACATGACGCGCGCCGTCGAGGACGCGGTGGCGAGGTTCCGCACGGGGGCCGACGAAGCGCTGGAGCCACTGCGCGAAGTCGAGCGCGGCTACAAGGCCCAGCTCGACGAGTGGGACGCGGGCGTCATCGACCGCAGGCGCGCCGCGATGCGCGAGGCCTACGCGGACATGGCCCCGGCGCTGGCGGACGGCCTGTGCCCGTTCGACCTGGTGTGGGACCTGCGCGGCCCCGGCCTCAAGTGGCAGAACCGCTCGACCGGCGAGGTCCGGTGCATGGACGACCTGGCGAAGGTCGTCGAGGGCATCGCCAGGGACGAGGGCACCATCCAGGCGCTCGACATGTCGCCGGAGGAGCGCGACGCGTGCCGCGCGGAGTACTTCCGCACGCTCGACCTGGGCGCGGCGGTGGGCCGCGTGAGGGACGAGCGCGAGAGGCTGGCGCGCATCGCAGAGCTGGACGCGCAGAGGGCCGCGCAGGCCGCGTCGCTCGAGGGGGCGCAGACGTCGATGGACGTCTCCCCCGCCCCGGAGCGGGCGCGGACGCCGCGGAGGCCCGAGAGGCCCGCGCCGAGGCCGGCGGCACCGGACGCCACGGCGGGGCCCGCGCCGCGCAGGCGCTACGTGTTCGAGTTCGAGTGCGACGACGCGCAGCTGGCCGCGCTCATGGCCTTCCTGCGCGCTAACGACATCCACGGGACCAGGAGGAACGCATGACGGACGAGAGGGGCCTGGTCAGGTACCAGGCGAGCGACGGCAGCGAGGTCAAGCTCACGCCGGGGATCGTGCAGCGCTACATCGTCACGGGCGGGCAGCGCGTCGACGACCGCGAGGTCTTCGCGTTCATGGCCAAGTGCCAGGCGCGCGGGCTGAACCCGCTGGCCGGCGACGCCTACATGACGGCGTTCATGAACAAGGCCACGGGCCGCGTCGAGGCGAGCGTGATCGTGAGCAAGGACTACTTCGTGCGGACGGCGACGCAGCAGCCCGGCTTCGACGGCCTGCGCGCGGGCGTCGTGGTGGTCGACCGCACGGGCGCGATCCAGTACCGCGAGGGCTGCATCGTGGGGCGCAGCACCGAGAAGCTGGTCGGCGGCTGGGCCGAGGTCTACGACAAGCGCCGCGGCCACCCGAGCCGCGCCGAGGTGAGCCTCGAGGAGTACGACCAGCACAGAAGCCTGTGGAGGACCAAGCCCGCGACGATGATTCGCAAGGTCGCGCTGGTGCAGGCGCTCCGCGAGGCGTACCCGGGGGCCTACGGCGGCGTCTACGACTCGGACGAGATGCCCGCGGCGAGGATGGCCGAGGTTCCGCCCGCACCGGCCGGGGACGTCCTCGAGGCGCCCGTGCCGGAGCCCGAGCCGGTGGAGGCGCCGGAGGCGGGGCCCGCGCCGGTCGAGGACGACGGGCCCGACGAGTACGTGGCCACGGACGGCAACTGCGACGAGGCCGCCGAGGCGGTCGACTTCTAGGAGGCACAGAGATGGACGAGAACGAGAACACGAACCGACACAAGCTCCCCGAGCTCGGCGAGGAGGAGCGCACGGCGGCCCTCGCGAGGGCCCTGGAGGCGAGGGCCGAGCGCAGGGCCGCGCTCGACGAGGTGCGCGCGGGGACGCTCGACGCCGAGGCGAGCCTCGACGACCCGCGTCTCAGGAGCTGCAAGGTCTTCGCCTGGCTGCGGGCGTTCCCCGGCATCGGCACGGCCAGGGCCGACGCGATCATGCGCGAGGCCCGGATCAATCCCTCGCGCCGCGTGAGGGGCCTGGGGGCCAGGCAGCGCGTCGCGGTGCTCGGGGCGCTCGAGGAGCGTCGTGCCGGGCGCTAGCGACATGCGCCGCACGGACGGCGACCGCGCCCGCGAGGTCGTGGTCGCCGCCATGAGGCGGGGCATGTCGGCGGAGGACGTGAGCAGGGCCTGCGGGGTCTCGCTCGCGACGGTGGTGCACCTGGTCCGCGGGGGCTACCCGTGGACCGAGAACTCGAGGCGGATTACGGCCTCGGCCGCGCTCCTGGGGGACGCGGCGAGGGCGAGGAAGGGAGGGCGAGGCTGATGTCGGTGAACGTGCAGGACGACTTCTGGGACGCGGCGCAGTGGATGCCGGAGGACCAGGCGCGGGAGTTCGTCTACGCCCTCGTGCGCTTCGGCATGACCGGCGAGGAGCCGGAGCCGGGCGAGCCGTGGTACCCGACCTTCGTCGCGTGCAAGGGCCGCGTCGAGCTGTCCGTGGCCAAGCAGCGCAAGGCTCGCGGCATGGCGGAGGCGCGCTGGCAGGGCCGCGACGGCAAGGACGAGGATGCCGCGCCCGACCAGGCATCATGCGCGGGCGACGGCAAGCATGATGCACGCGACGACGCAAGCACTGTGCACGGCGGCGACGCAAGCACGATGCACGACTGCGGCCAGGCATCATGCGCGGACGACGCCAAGCATCGTCCTGAGAGTGAGAGTGAGAGTGAGAGTGAGAAGGAGAGTGAGAAAGAGAAAGAGATGAAGGGCGCAAGGCGCGCCAGGGCGCGCTTCTCGCCACCGTCGGTCGACGACGTCTCCGCCTACGCCGCGGGACGCGGGCTCGACATCGACGCCGCGGCCTTCGTCGACTTCTACTCCGCCAAGGGCTGGAAGGTCGGCACGTCGCCGATGCGCGACTGGAGGGCCGCGGTGCGGAACTGGTGCCGCAGGGACGGCGGGCGGGGCCGCCCCGGCCCGTCCGGCCAGGCGCCGAGGGGGGCGGTGCGCGATGAGTACGCCGAGCTCTGAGGCCGAGCTCGTCGCCGCCGTCCGCAGGTCGAGGCTGCGCAAGGCGGGCCTCGGCGGGGCGTACCTCGACGCCGACAGCGAGCTGGGGCGCCGGGTCGACGAGCTGGTCCGGCGCGGTCGCGGGGCGTACCTGTGGGGCCGCCCTGGCCGCGGCAAGACCTACGCCGCCGCCTGCGCCGCGAGGCTCGCGATGGAGCGCGCCGGGTACGGCCTCGGGACCGTCGTGGGCGGCACCGGGCTTCCGAGGTTCCCCGCCCGGATCGTGACGACCGCCGAGCTGCTGGCCGCCGAGCGCGCCGCGTTCGACGGCGGCGAGCCGGGCGCGATGGCGCGGGCCGCGTCGGCCGGGCTGCTCGTGCTCGACGACATCGGGGCCGAGAGGGCCACCGACTGGGCCGTCGAGCAGCTGACGCGCCTCGTCGACCGCAGGGTCGCCGACGGCCTCCCGATCGTGTGCACGTCGAACCTGCCGCTGGGCCGGCTCGGCGAGGCGTGGGGCGGGATGCCGGGCGAGCGCCTGGTCTCGCGCCTGGCGGGGGCCTGCGAGCGCATCGAGGTGACGGGCGACGACTGGCGGCTCCGCGCGTGGCGCGGGGACGTGCCGGAGGTGGCCTGTGGGCGCGGCTGACGGGCGCTCCCGGTCCGGTTGGAGTGAGTGCCCGCGCATGGCGGCACCGGGCCTGAGACGGCCCCTGGGACGCCCGCGGGAATCGATGCCGCCGAGGGGCGGCGAACGGAGGAAGAGATGGCAGTGAACAGCGTGAGCATCACGGGCAACCTGACCAGGGACCCAGAGCTCAAGGCGACGGCGGGAGGCACGGGCGTCCTTTCGATGGGCGTCGCCGTGGACGAGCGCCGCAAGGACCCGGCGACCGGCGAGTGGGGCGACTACCCCAACTACGTCGACTGCGTCGTGTTCGGCAACCGCGCCGAGGCCCTGGCGCGAATCCTCGCCAAGGGCGCGAAGGTCGCCGTGCACGGCAGGCTGAGGCAGGACCGGTGGCAGGACCAGGACGGGCGCAACCGCTCCCGCATCGAGGTCGTCGCCGACGAGGTCGACCTGATGCAGAGGTCCGGCGAGGCGCGCGCCGCGTCGCCCTCCCCCGCCGCGGAGCGGGCGACGCCCGCCGAGGCGACCCCGGCGGCCCCGGCGGACGACCTGTACGCCAGCGACATCCCGTTCTAGGGGGGTGGCGGAGATGTGCGACAGGATCTGCGGCAACTGCGTGAACTTCACGGTGCTGGACGACCGTCCGCGCGACCCGTGCAGGTGGTTCGGCGTCTGCTGGCTAGAGCTCGAGCGAGACCTCGACTACGGGTGCGAGACCGGCGAGACGCTCGATTGGGTCTACGACCACGGCCGACACGGCGACGACGACTGCGAGAGCCCTGACGAGTGGTTCAAGGAGGACGAATGATGACGAAGGCGATGATAAGCCAGCCGATGGCCGGCAAGACAGGCGAGCAGATCGCGGCGACTCGCGAGAAGGCGACGGCAAGCCTCGAAGCTATGGGATACGAGGTCGTGAACACGCTGTTCACCGACGAGTGGTACAGCGACGAGGCCATGGAGGAGCGCGGTGTGGTGCAGGTCCCGCTGTGCTACCTCGCGAAGTCGCTCGAAAACATGAGCCTGTGCAACGTGGCCTATTTCTGCAATGGCTGGGAGATGGCGCGCGGGTGCAAGATCGAGCACGATGCGGCGCTGGCTTACGGGCTGGAGGTCATCTATGGCGATTAGCGATGACGAGCGCCGCGAGGTAGCCGAGCGCTTGCGCGTCGAGGCTGACCATTGGCGCGATTATCGCAAAGACGACGACGTTTTCTGCATGTCAGACCATGACTTCGCCGAGAGCATTCTCACGGCTCTCGGCTTCGACGATATGGAGGTATGCGTCCACGAGGTGCTCTACAAGACGGCAGTCCTTATCGACTGCCCGACGTGCCGGAACCTCGCGGCGAAGCCCGCAGACGAGTTCTGGTGCAGCAAGTGCGGCGAGCACGTCGACATAGCGTACGTGGACAGCTGCGACGATTACCACGCGAGGTACTGCCCCAACTGCGGAGCTAAGGTGACGCGCAATGGGTAGGCCGACGAGAGAAGATGCCGAGTGGGCGGTCGCGATAGTCCTCATCCTGCCGCTCATCGTCGTGTGCCTGCCGCTGCTGCTGTGGGACATGGCCGCCGAGCGGCTTACTGGGAGGTGGCGCGATGACGGGCGCGGTTAACCGTGAGCCGACCAGCGGGTGGAACCTCCCGCCCGGGTGCTTCGACGGCGACCCGGCGGCGCCTCGAGCCCTACGTGCGCGGGAGAGGCATCACGCCGCACGAGCCGCGCGGCGAGGTCGACCTCACGTGCCCGTGGCTCACGGACTCCGGCGAGTGCGCCGTGTACCCGGCGAGGCCCGAGGTGTGCCGCGAGTACCGGTGCGACCGGCACGTGCGCGGGGAGCTGCGGGGCTTCTTCGGCTCGTCTTCCGCCGAGGTCGTCGACATGAGGGAGCTCGCCGAGGGGTGGTGCGAATGACGGCGCACGAGGGGCTGGACCGGCTGCGCGCCGAGGCCCTGGGCTACGAGCTGATGGGTGAGGAGTTCGCCAGCATCTCGTGCTCGCAGCTCCTCGCGTGGGTGTTCGACGCGCTCGCCGAGCGCGAGGAGCTTCGGGACGAGCTCGCGTACCTGAGGCGCGGGGAATGAACGGCGTTCGAGCAAGAGGGAAAGTAATAGAGGCCGCGTCTCGTGCTCCACGCGAGACGCGAGGCGTGGCCGAACGGGAGACTCACGAGTGAGGTTGGTGCCTTGACGTTGCCGAGAACCGACGACTGCGGGCGGCATGGGGAAAACTCCCCAAACGCCCCAAGAATTCGCAGGAACGTGCCGTGGGAGTACTCCGAGCTCTCCGTGGTCTGGGCAAACCCGTCCATGACCGCCGAGGAGCTCTCCCGCCTGCTCCCGGGCCGCACGCCCAAGGCGGTGAGCCGCGCGCGCGAGCGCTACGGGCGGTGGCGCACCGAGGGCTTCATGCCCCCGTGCCAGAGGTGCGGCGAGCACCCGGTCTGGGAGGCGGCCGCCGACGGCAGGCGCTGGGGCCTGTGCAAGGCCTGCACCATCGAAGAGCGCGAGTACCGCGAGAGGAGCGGGCCCGCCCTCACCGCCCGCGACAACGCGTACCGCCAGCGCAAGTTCAAGCGCAGGCACGGGCGCTGACCTCGCCGGCGGCGTGACCGCGGGCTGAGGATGCGGGCATGGCGAGGAAGAGGAACAAGGGCGGAAACCACGGCGGCCAGCCTTCGGGCGGGGCCGCCAAGCCCGTTCGCGGGGGGATCGCGAACCTCGTGCCCAACTCCGAGAGAACGCCGGAGGAGAGGCGCGAGAACGCCCGCAAGGCCGGCAAGGCGTCCGGGGTGGCCAGGCGCCGCAAGAGGGACATGGCCGCCATAGCGACGGCGCTGCTGTCGAGCAAGGCCACCGGCGAGACCCGCGAGGCCCTGCGCGAGGTCGCGCCCGGCTTGGATGACGAGGACGCGACGCTCGCGGCCACGGTCGTCGCCGGCCAGATCTCCTCCGCCCAGGGCGGCAACGCGAACGCCGCGCGGTTCCTCGTCGAGCTGGACGAGCGCGGGAGGCTCGCCGAGCAGGTCGAGGACGCCCCGTTCGAGCGCGACTTCGGCCTGCTGCTCGCGCCGCCGTACCTCGCGCTGCACCGCGACGTGGAGCGCGACGAGGGAATCGAGCGGTGGCTTCGCGGCGGGCGCTTCTCCGGCAAGTCCTCCGTCATCTCGCTGGAGGTCGCCTACGGGCTCATGCGCCACCCCGGCCGCTCCGCCTTCGTGATGCCCAAGATCGGGCAGGACATCGAGGGCGGCGTCTTCGAGCAGATGCTGTGGGCGTTCCGCCGCCTGGGCTGCGAGGACGAGTGGGTCGCGACGAAGCGACCGTGCAAGCTCGCGCGCCCGTCGACCGGGCAGGTCGTGACGTTCAAGGGCGGCGACCGCTCCGACAAGACCAAGGCCATCAAGGCCCCGTCCGGGACGTACTACGCGTACCAGTGGATATCCGAGGTCGACCAGTTCGGCGGGATGCCCGACGTGCGCACCGTCCTTCAGTCCGTGACGCGAGACGCGCCGGAGGGCGCCGTCTACTTCCGCTTCTTCGACTACAACCCGCCGCGCTCCCGCGACGCATGGGTCAACGAGCACGTCGCGGGCGTGGCCGCGAGCTCCCCCGGCTCGGTCATCTCCACGACCTACCTCGACATGCCGCGCGAGTGGGTGCCCGAACAGGTCTACCGAGACGCCGAGGCCCTGCGCGAGCTCGACGAGGACGCGTGGCGCCACGAGTGGGGCGGGGAGTCCACGGGCTACGGCGCCGAGGTCTTCCCCCGCGCCGAGGTGCGCGAGGTCTCCGCCGACGAGCGCCGGCGCCTGCAGTACCGCCTCTACGGCGTCGACTGGGGCTTCTCCGTCGACCCGTGGGTCTGGCTGGAGGTCGCCTACGACGCCCGCGCGCGCACGCTCTACGTCCTGGGCGAGATGAGCGGCGTCGGGCTGTCGAACGCCGAGACCGCCGCCATGGCCGTCGAGCGCATGTCGCGCCCCACCTACGAGGCGGGCTACGAGCCGACCGGCGACGCCGCCGCGGACGCCGCCCGCGTGGTGGCCGACGCCGAGCCCTACGCCGAGGTCATGTGCGACTCCGCCGAGCCGAAGAGCGTGGCCGACTGGAGGGCCGAGGGCGTCAACGCCGTCCCCGTGCCGAAGCAGGGGGCGCACAACGTGCGCAACTCCGTCCGCTGGCTGCAGGACCGCGCGTCAATCGTGGTCGACCCCTCCTGCGAGGTGGCCGCCCGCGAGCTGACCTGCTACCAGTACGTGCTCACGCGCGACGGCAAGCCCACCGGCATGCTGCCTGACGCCGACAACCACGCCATAGACGCCCTGCGTTACGCCGTCGCGAGACTCATAGACGATCCTTCGATGGTCTAACGTGCGGGAGGCATGCGTGAAGAGAGTCGACGGCGCGCCCGAGTGGGCCGTGCGCTTCTTGAAGAGGCAGGGCTACCAGCCCAGGAACGTCATGGACCGGCACATCCGCGCGTGGTGGAGTTGGTACCAGGTGACGAACGGCTTCTACGCCGGCGACCGCGCCGACACCGGGCGAGGCCCCGACCCGTCCGGAAGGCTCTCAATCCGCCCGGCCCGCGCGGTGTGCGACGAGTGGGCCAGCCTCGTCATGGACGAGAAGACCTCCATTGGCTCGCAGGACCGGGCATTGTCCGAGTGGCTCTCCGACCGCGCGGCCGCCTTCGTCTCCGAGCAGGCCGACAACCTCGCGCTCGCCTTCGCCCTCGGCTCCGGCTGCTGGGCCGTCGGCGTCGACGGCGTCGGCGATGACGGCCGCGGGGCCGACGCCGTCGTGTCCGTCGACTTCTACGACGCCGGCAAGGTCGTGCCGCTCACGAGCGACGGCTGCGACTCCGTCTCGGTGGCGCTCGTCTCACGCTGCCTCGTCGGCGGCCGGGCGCTCGACCGCGTGCAGGTGCACGAGCCGGTCGAGGAGACCGGCGGCACCTACCACATCCGCACGTGGCTGTTCGACCCGGCGCTGCAGGGCAAGCCCGTCGGCAGCGGCCTCGTCGTGGCCGACCTCGACACGCGCTCGACGCTGCCCACCTACGCCATCGTGCGACCCGCCCTCTCCAACACCTACGAGGAGTTCACGCCGCTGGGGGTCTCCGTGTTCGACGACGCCGTCGACACCATCAAGCTCGTCGACGCCACGTTCGATGCGATGTACTGGCGCACGAGGCTCGGGCTGCCGCGCGTGATCTGCGAGGAGTCCGGCATCAAGGTCGACCCGAAGACCGGCGCCGCCGACCTCGGCTCCACCATCGACCAGAAGCTGTTCAAGGCGCTGCCCGGCAAGGTCGGCCAGTCCAGCCCGCTCACCGTCTACGACCCCGGCACCCGCGCCGACGAGTCGGAGACGGCCATGAACGCCGCGCTGTCGATGCTGTCGGTCAAGTGCGGCTTCGGCCCGAACTACTTCAGCTTCACCCGGCAGGGCGGCCTGAAGACCTCGCGCGAGGTGGTCTCCGACAACTCCGTGCTCTACCGCAACCTGCGCAAGCACGAGGGCAAGGTAGGCGAGGCCCTGCGCCGCCTGTTCGCCGGGGCCTACGCCGCCGAGTGCGGCGTGCGCACCGGCTCCGCGCCCACGGGCGTCTCCGTCGACGTGACGTGGGACGACTCGGTGGTCGAGGACGCCGACGCGGAGCGCGAGACCATGAAGGACGACGTCGCGCGCGGACTGTGCCCGAGGTGGCGCTACGTGGCCAAGTACTACGGCATGAGCGAGGACGAGGCCCGCGAGTTCACCGGCGAGGCCAAGGGCGAGCCGTCCGCCGCCGCGCCTTACGGCGACCTCGGGCTGTAGGCCATGGCAGACCTGTACGACCGGCTCGCCGCCGACGTCGTCAACGGCGCGCAGGAGTCGTGGGTGTCCGCGCTGACCCGGCTCGCCGCCGAGTCCCTGGCCAGGGCCTGCGAGAACCCGGACGAGTTCCGCCTGCTCAGCCGGGTGTCCCCGCTTGGGGCCATGAGGCTGTGGGCCGAGTGGGAGGGCCGCGTGACCTCCGGCGTCGAGTCCGCGTGGCGCGAGGCCATGGCCGAGGAGGACGACGAGGTCGTCTCGACCCTCACGCGCCGGCTCGGCGGAAGGAGCTACGAGACCGGCTACGCGGCGAACGTCGCGGCCAGCGCGGCCCGCGGCATGGCCGAGGTCATGCGCCGGGAGAACGTCGCCCTCGCGGCGTCCGCGGAGCGCGAGTGGTACGCGGCGACGGCCGAGGCGGTCCTGCGCGTCGAGGGCGGCGACTCGCCCAGGCGCGCCATAGGGGACGCGGTGTCCAGGCTCTCCAGGCTCGGGATGACGACAATCGACTACAAGAGCGGCGTGTCGACCCCCGTCGACGCCGCGCTGCGCCGCCACCTCGTGACGCAGGCCAACCAGGCGCGCAACGACGTGCTCTGGCGCCGCATGGACGAGTGGGGGTGCGACCTCGTCTACACGACGGCGCACTACGGCGCCCGCCCGACGCACGCCGTCTGGCAGGGCAGGGTGTTCTCACGCTCCGGCAGGTCGGCCAAGTACCCGGCGCTGGTCGAGGCTACGGGCTACGGCACCGCCGCCGGCCTGTGCGGCGTGAACTGCCGCCACCGCATGGTCCCCTACGTCGAGGGCGCCTCGAAGCTGCCGGACACCGACTACTCCGAGCAGGAGCGGCTCACCGGCATGACGAGCGACGAGTACTACGCCGCCACCCAGGTCCAGCGCCGCATGGAGGCCCGCGTCCGTGAGGCCAAGCGCGAGGTCGCCATCGGGCAGGCTGCGGGCGCCGACGTGACGGCCGCCCGGGTGCGCCTTGGCGAGCTGCAGGGCAGGCTGCGCGACCACTGCCGGGCGAACCACCTCCGGCGCGACTACGAGCGCGAGCGCGCCTACGGGCTGCCGGGCGGCATGTCCCAGCCGAGGGCTCTCCGGTCGCTGCCGCTCGAGCAGCGGGAGCGCCTCATCCCGCGCGAGCAGGAGGCCAGGGGCACGGCGTACGACGTGTCGAGGAGGGCCGTCAACGGCAGGGCCTACCGCGGGAAGTTCGACGCGGCCGGGCTGCCCAAGAGGGCCGCGGCGTCCTGCTACGTCGAGGCGCGCCGCATCCTGCGCGACCGCGACGGCACCGACGGCGAGCGCATGAGCGTCGTCTCGTGGAGGACGGGCGAGAGGGCGTGCGACACGTTCGGGCTGGGCACGCAGGCGGAACGTGTCGGCCTGACGCTCGGGCAGTACCGCCGGGCCGCCTCGACCGATGGCGGCGTGGTCGTCCTGCACAACCACCCGGCCAGCACGAGGCCGTCGTGGGCAGACCTCAAGAGCGTGGCGGCCCACGACTTCGTGAGGGCGTCGCTCGTCCTGTGCCACGACGGCACCGTCTACGTCATCTCCGGCACATCTTCCCAGCTCATCAAGGCGTATCACGGTATACTGAGCGAATGCAGGGCCAAATACGCGGGCTCGTTCCCCGAGGAATCAATCGAAATGAAGGCCCTCGATGAGCTATACGGGAGAAATGAGGTGGAGAGATGGCTGAGGATAAGAAGACTCTGACGCTCTGGGACTTTTACGATACAGACAGGCAGTTCGAGGGAGGCCTCGTCATCGACGACCGTCCCGGTGCGGGAATCTACGACCACCTCAAATATCTCGACGAGGAGGGTCGCGAGAGGTTCGTCAGGACTCTGCCCGAGGACTTCGTCGCCGGGTTCGACCTCTCGCTCCTCCCACCCGCCGGAACAGCCGCGTAAGCTCGGCACGACACACGCCCAAGACTCTACGGCCCCGCCCTGAGCGGGGCTTTTTCATGCCCGTGCCCCCGTTAGCGCGGCGCGACCATCTTCCCCGAAGAGGGGAGACGCCCCTCGCGTCCCAGGGAGGGAGCCTACATGGGCAACGAAGCAGACGCCGCCGCGGTCGAGGGCACAGAGCCCCAAGACACCGAGGTAGACGACCAGCCCCAGAACACCGGAGAGGGAGAGGGCGCAGAGCCCCAAGACCCCGAGCCGGCCGAGGGCAAGAACACCCCCAACGTCCACAAGCTGGAGCGCGACGTCGCGAACCGCGACAAGCGCATCGCCGAGCTGGAGGCGCAGCTGAAGGCCAGGGCCGACGAGGGCGCCGGCTACGAGTCGCGACTCGCCGAGCTGGAGAAGTCCTTCGCCGCGTCCAAGGAGGAGGCGGCCAAGGCCAAGGCCGACGCCGCGCTCACCAAGGCAGGCTGCGTCGACTGCGAGCTCGGCAGGACCGCGCTCGCCGCCTTCGACGGCGACGTGGAGAAGCTCGCGGAGGCGAAGCCCTTCCTCTTCAAGGCGCAGGGCCAGATGGGCACGGGCGGCAGGCAGGCGGGCGCCGCCGACGCCGAAGCGAAGTCCATCAAGGAGGCCCTGCGGCAGACGAACCGCTAACCCCAGAAAGGAGCCAACATGGCTATCACCCTCGCCGACCTCGCGGCCAACTCCACCGACAAGATGGTGCAGGGCTTCGTCAACGAGACGATCACGGACAGCTACCTGCTCTCCGCGCTGACCTTCGACGACTGCATGACCGCGAACGGCACCTCCGACCTCGTCTACAACTACAAGCGCGTGAAGACCCCGGCCGCAGCCGCGTTCCGCGCCCTCGGCGCCGAGCCCGCCGAGACCGCGCCCGTGGTCGAGAAGAAGTCCACCGCGGTCGGCATCCTGTCCGACAAGTGGACCATGGACCGCGTTGCCAAGGACGCCGCCGGCGACCTCTACGAGCTGTACCTGGAGGAGTCCAAGAACGCGATCATCCGCAAGTTCAACTCCACCTTCATCTCCGGCGACACCGTCAAGGAGACCAACGGCTTCGACGGCCTCGCCAAGGCGCTGAAGGGCTCCTCCACCGAGTCCACCTCCAAGACCGACCTGACCACCGTCACCCAGGCGGCCGCGCTCGCCTACATGGAGGAGCTGGACACCATGCTCTCCGGTCTCATGCGCACCCCCGACGTGCTGCTCATGAGCCCCGCGCAGCGCGTCAAGCTCAACGCCTGCCTGCGCGTGGTCGGCCTCGGCACCCAGACCATGGAGACCGCCGGCCGCGTGGTCCCCTCCTACGGCGGCATCGCCATCCAGGAGATGCGCGACGGCGCCCTCTCCACCGGCGACGTCTACGCCTGCTGCCTCGGCATGGACGGCGTCCACGGCGTCACCCTCGCCGGCGGCAACGCCGTGTCCGTGACCCTGCCGGACTGGTCCGCCCCCGGCGCGGTCAAGACCGGCGACTGCGAGCTCGTCTGCGGCCTCGCCGTGAAGGCGACCAGGGCCGCCGGCGTCCTGCACCCGAAGGCCGCCGCGTAGCATGGCGCCCGAGCTGACCTTCGCCGACTACGCCGGCGACCTCTACCGCGGCTCGCTGGGCGAGGACGCCTTCATGGCGGCCCTGCCCAGGGCGCGCGCCCGCCTTACGGAGCTCACGGGGGCCGACGTCCCCGCCGGGCACGCGCGGGCGTGGATGGGCGCCCTGTGCGCCATGGTCGACCGCGTCGGCGGCGTCGACGGCCAGGGCGTCAAGTCCGAGACCGTCGGCTCGACCAGCGTCACCTACGACGAGTCGCGCTCGGGGTCCACCGACCTCGACGCCGTCTCGCCGTGGCTGGCCGGGACCGGCCTGCTCTACAGGGGGCTGGCATGATGGGCTGGGAGAACGTCACCGTGTGGCGGCGCGGCTCCGGCCGCTGGGTCCGCTTCCTCTACTCCGGCGTGCGCGTCGAGCAGGAGGAGGGCGAGGCCCCGTCCGCCGTGGGGCCGACGACCGCCGGCGCCACCCGCGTCTTCTTCCCGGTCGACCCCGACGTCAGGCCGGGCGACGCCCTGCAGGTCGGCGCGAGCCGAGAGGCCGAGCCTCCCGCCGAGGCGCTCACGGTCGCCACCGTGAGGCCCTGGTACATGAGGGGCGGGCACCACCACACGGAGGTGACGGCGAGATGAGGCTGAGGCTGAGGCTGAGGTCGGTCGACGTCTCCGGCGCGGCCGAGAAGGTCGACGCCGCGAGGCGCGCCGCCCTCGGCATCACGGCGGAGAACGTCCTGGATGGCTGCACCGAGTACGTGCCCTACGACACGGGCGCCCTGCAGGCCTCCGGCGCCACCCGCCAGTCCGGCGACAAGGCCTACGTCGAGTGGGGCGGGGACGGCGAGACCTCGCGCTACGCGAGGACTCAGTACTACAACGCGTTGAACCACGACACGGCCCAGAACGCCCTCAGGGCGCCGAGGGCCACGGACCACTGGTACGACCACGCGCACGCGGACCACGGCGACGAGTGGAACCGCGTGTTCGGGGCCGCCATGAAGGAGAGGCTATGAGCGCGACGGACATCTCCAGGCTCGTGACCGACTGGGTATCCGGCGTGCTCGGCCCAGACATCGACGTCGCCTACGGCTGCTTCACGCGCCGAGCGGACGCCTGCATGGTCAAGGCGTCCCCCGGCGAGCCGTGGGTGCGCCGCTACCTCTCCGGCGGGGGCGTGCGCCGCTTCGGCTACGAGGTCTACCTCCGGGTGATGCCGCGCGGCGACGAGGGGCCGCGCATCGACGCGCTCGCGCGCCTCCGGCTGCTGCAGAGGGCGGTCGAGTCCGGGGAGTGCCCAGACGGGGTCTCCGTGCGCAGCCACGAGGTCACGAGCCTGCCGGCGCAGTACGCGACCGAGCAGGACGGGGCCGTGGCGTACCAGATGCAAGCGACGATCACCTACATGGCGTAGGCGAGGAAGGAGCAAGAAATGCCCGGAAGCGACACCGCGGGCACCGCCCGCAAGCCCGTATCCATCTACGAGATCCAGCACTGGGTCAAGTTCCCCGGCGAGACCGCCTACGTGCAGGTCACCGAGGACACCAAGGCCGACTCCAGCCGCGACACCAACACCTACGAGCCGACCTACCTCGACCGCAAGGTGCAGCCCAAGTTCGTGCTCGGCCGCACCGACACCGTCGAGTTCGAGATCGACGCGATGGGCCCCGGCGGCATCCAGCAGAAGCTGGCCAAGTACGAGGACGAGACCGACGTGGCCGTCGAGTACGTCCGCACCATCGGCTACGACTTCGGGAAGGGGACCGCGGTCGCGCAGACCGCCCTCGTGGCCAAGCACGCGCAGGCCACGCTCAACATGAACCCCTTCTCCGGCGACGACATCGCGCCCATCGTGATGAACCCGACCCTGACCATCACGACCGAGTACGACACCGGCACCTTCGACGCGACAAAGGCGACCTTCACGCCCGCGACCGCGTCCGCGTAGCCGCGAGGAAGCCCTCCCAAGGGAGCCGCCCGGAGCCGAGAGCGCCGGGCGGCTTTTTGCGTTACCCGTGGCCGACGATGCCGCCACGTAAACGGCCTACGACCCTTGGGAGGAAACCATGGCCAAGAGCTACACGCTGCGCAAGAACCCGACGGAGCAGATCGCCATCGACGGCGAGGAGTACGAGGTCGAGCTCGGCAACCCCAGCTTCATCTTCGCCGCCGACGAGTGGCGCCGCGCGCTCACCGGAATCTCAGAGAAGCTCGGCGAGGACGACCAGATGAAGGCGCTGTGCGAGGCCGCGAGGAGCGGCCGCGAGATCGTCGCGTCCGCCATGGGCGAGCAGGCGGCAGACCGCCTCGTCGGCGGCCCGAACGCGCTCAACGTCTACCGCATCATCGACGTCATCCGCATCCTCGTCGACGTGGTCGGCTCCGACAAGTCGATTGAGGCGATGCGCGCCGCCGCCGGCTCCACCGACACGCTCGACGAGGACTAGCCTTGCTCGAGGTGATCCTTCACGGGGCGCCGTCGACCGTCGAGGTCGGCGGCGCCCCCGTCCATGTGCGCAGCGGGTTCCGCGCGGGGCTGCTCGCCGAGACGCTCGACAGGGGCACGGCGGAGGGCCGCACGGACCTCCTGAGGTGCCTCTACGCCAAGGGCGGGGAGTTGCCGCGCGAGGTATCGCGCAGGCCGGCAGAGGCGCTGTCCGCGGGCCTTGCGTGGCATGACGCCGCGTGGGGCCTCGTCGGCTACGGCGAGATGCCCGGCGGCGCGAACCGCCCCGGGCGCCCTGCGCCGCGCCGGGTGTTCGACTGGTCGGAGGACGCCGGGATAGTCGCCGCCGACTTCTCGCGGTTCTACGGCATCGACCTCGCCGACCCCGCCACCCAACTCCACTGGTACCGCTTCATGGCCCTGTTCCTCTCGCTGCTCCGCACGCCCGACTCCCTCGTCGCGGCCGCCGTTTCGGCCCGCTCGCCCCTGCACGGCGGCTCGAAGGAGGCCCGCGCCGAGCACTCGCGCCGGGCCCGCGCCTGGGCGTTATCGCCAACGGATGATGAACTGCGCAAGTCCGCGGAGGCGAGGTTCTAGGGGGTAGCTGGTGGCTGACGGCAAGGTTGTAATCGAGATTCTCGGAGACCCGGCGAAGTTCAACGAGGCGGTGTCCGGCCTCTCTGCGTCGACGTCCTCCGCGCTCTCTCGCGTCTCCTCGTCCATGGTCGGGTGGGGAGCGGGGCTCTCCGCCGCGGTGACGGCCCCATTGACCGCCGCCGGCGTGAAGGCCGCCCAATGGGCGCTCGCCACGGCCAGCGCCGCCGAGCAGGCCGACATCGCGCTCTCGACGATGCTCGGCCCCGAGCGCGCCAAGCAGATGATCGCCGACCTCACCGACTTCGCCAAGAAGACGCCGTTCGAGATGAGCGGCCTCACCGACGCCACCCAGAAGCTGCTGGCATACGGCTTCGCGGCCGAGGACGTCATCCCGACGCTCACCGCCGTCGGCGACGCCACGGCGGCGCTCGGCTCAGGCCAGGAGGGCATCGACGCCTGCACCCGAGCCATCGGGCAGATGCAGGCCAAGGGCAAGGTCATGTCCGAGGAGATGCTGCAGCTCACCGAGCAGGGCATCCCGGCCTGGAAGTACCTCGCGGAGGCCCTCGGCACCGACGTCGCGGGTGCGCAGGAGATGGTCACGAAGGGCAGCGTCGACGCCGCGACGGGCATCGCCGCGCTGAAGGCCGGCATGGAGGGCGACTTCGGCGGCCTCATGGCCGAGCAGTCGAAGACCCTCTCCGGGGCGCTCTCCAACCTCGGGGACGCCGCCGAGGGCGCCGTGAAGGAGGCCTACAAGACAGACGCCTACAAGGAGCTCGCGTCCACCCTCGCCGACCTCGCCGACCCGCTCGGCGAGCTGGTCGAGAACCTCATGCCAACGCTGGAGGGGGCCATGTCCTCGGCGGCGGGCGCCGTCTCGGGCCTGTCCTCCGCCGTCTCCGAGCTGTCCCCCGAGCAGGTGTCGGCCGTCGCGCAGGCGCTCGGCCTCGCGGCCGCCGCGGGCCCCGCGCTGATGGTCGCCGGCAAGGCGCTCGGCTCCGCCGCCGCCCCGGCCGCCGCGCTGGAGAAGGCGATGGGCCTTCTCGCCCCGGCCAGCACCGCCGCCGCGAAGGCCGCCGGAACGGCGCTGCCCGCCGCGGCCAGGGGTGCGTCGGGGGCGTTCGGGGCCGTGAGGGGGGCCGTCGGCGAGTGCATCGCCTATGTGCAGCTCTTCCGCGAGGACGCCGAGGGGATGGCCGGTCTCACGTGGGACGCGCTGTCCGGCGGGGCCAAGCGCGCGACCGACGTCGTCGTCAACGGCCTGACCGAGGCCGACGTGGCGCTGGCCGCGTTCAAGCAGGACCCACTCGACCGCATCACGGGGTCCTTCAGCAGGCTCGCCTCGACCGCCGGGCCAGCGCTCTCCCGCATCGGGCCCGCCGCCGTTAACGCCGCGGCCGGCGTGGCATCTGCCTTCGGCGGCTCCGTCGTGGTCGTGGGCGCCCTCGCCGCCGCGTTGGGAGGGGCCGCCCTCGCCGGCCAGATGCTGGGCGTCGACATGGGCTCCGCGCTCCAGGGCGTGGCGTCCTCCGTCTCCGGCCTCTCCGGCCTCGTCGGGCCCGTGTTCGACGCGATCGCGCAGGCTGCCCCGGCCGCCGCGTCCGCGCTCGCCGCGAACGGCCCGGCCATCGCCTCGGCCGTCGCGGGCCTCGCCCAGACCATCGTGTCCGGCGTCGAGGGCTGCGTCCCGCAGCTCGTCGAGCTCACCGGCGCGGCGGCCCAGGTCATCTGCGAGACGCTCGTGGCGGCGGCCCCGGCGCTGCTGGAGGGCGCCATGCAGCTCTTCGCGGGCATCCTGCAGGCCCTGTCCGAGGTGGCCGCGCAGACGGCGCCCTACGTGCCGCAGCTCGTCTCCGGCCTTGCCGAGACGTTCGCCGCGAACGCCCCCGCGCTGCTCGCCGCGGCGGGCCAGCTGTTCCTCGCGATAGCGCAGGCGCTGCCGCAGGTGCTGCCCGCCGTCGTGGCCGCGCTGCCGGTCGTCATAAACGGCGTCGTGGCCGCGCTGCCGGCCTTCCTCGGCCTCGTGCTCTCCGCCGCCGTGAACCTGTTCCTCGGCATCGCCCGCGCCCTCCCGCAGGTGCTGCCGTCCGTGGTCTCCGCGGTGGGGTCGCTCATCGGCACCGTCGTGTCGAACATCCCGACGTTCATCGGCCTCATCATCGGCTCCGCCGTGACGCTATTCCTCGGCATCGCGCAGGCCGTGCCGCAGACGGTGGGCAGCCTCGTCTCCGCCGTGGGCTCGCTCATCGAGCAGGCGAGGGAGGCGATGATGGGCTTCGACTTCGCGAGCGTCGGCAGCAACATGATCCAGGGCGTCATCAACGGCATCGGCGGGGCAATCGGCGGACTGGTGGACGCCGCGGCGAACGCGGCGAGGAACGCCCTCGACTCCGCCAAGAGGGCCCTCGGCATCGCCTCGCCGTCGCGCAAGTTCCGCGACGAGGTCGGCCGCTTCATCCCGCTCGGAGCCGCCGCCGGCGTCGAGATGGAGGCCGACGAGTGGCGCAGGTCGGTCGACGGGGTCTTCTCCTACGTGCCGGAGGCCAAGGCGCCGGCCGTCGACTGGGAGGCGCTGCCGCTCGCCGACTCCCCGGCGCAGCGCGTCATGGCCACGCTCGGCGCCCAGCTCTCCGGCGGCGCGCCAGACTCCGGCGCCCAGGACCGCGAGCGCTCCATCGCCGATGCGATCGGCGAGCGCATCGACGCCGTCGGCGACCGCATAGAGCGCGCGCTGGGCGAGCCGGTCGAGATGACGGTCAACAAGAGGGAGGCAGGCAAGATCGTGAGGGAATTGGTGAGCGCGTAATGCGAACCGACATGCGCTACGTGAACCGCAGGGGCGAGTCCATCGAGCTCGGTGGCTCCGTCGAGTCCCTGCACTACCTGAAGCACGAGCTTCGCAACTGGGAGTGGAGCTTCTCCACCGGCAAGGGGTCGGGGCGCGTGACGTCCTTCTCGCGGCGCCCGTCCAAGCCCACCAAGGTCAAGCTCCCGGTAGGCATCGCGGCCAAGACCGCCGCCGAGGGCATCGAGCTGCGAAACCTCGTGCTCTCCATCGGCGAGCCGGACGTCGCCGCGGGCGAGCCGGGCGAGCTGTGGGTCGGCGGCTGGTCGATGCGCTGCTGGATCGTGGCCGGCGAGCCGGGCAAGTACTGGCAGGACGACCGATACGCCGAGATGACCCTCACCCTGCTGGTCGAGGACCCGTCGTGGGCGAGGCCGAGCGAGAGGGCCTTCGTCCCCGAGACGGCGTCCGCCAGCGGCGGCCGCGACTTCCCTCGCGACTTCCCGCTCGACCTGCGCCGTGAGCGGGCGTCGGCCACGCTCAGCGTGGCGGGCGAGTTCCCGTCCCCGTTCCTGTGGCGGGCCTACGGCCCGGTGACCTCGCCGTATATCAGGGTGGCCGGCAACCTATACCGCGTGAACGTCGAGGTGCCCGAGGGCGCGAGGCTGGAGGTCGACTCGCGCGAGAGGACGGTCGCCCTCGTCCTGCGCGACGGCACGCACGTCAACGCCTACAGCAAGCGCGAGCGGGGCGCGTCCGGCTCGGGCTCCTACATCTTCGAGCCGATGCCCTGCGGCGACTCCGACCTCGCGTGGGGCAACGACTGCCGCATGGACCTCGTCACCTACGAGGTCAGGACCGCCGTGCCTTACGAGGAGGGCTAGGTATGCCGGACATCTGCTACACCGACGCGAGCCGCGTCGACGTGGGCGTGCTTCGCGGCGCGTCCCTGAACACCGTGTGGGGCGACTCCGGCAACGACTTCGAGCTCACGGTGGACATCGCGTCGCCAGAGCGCATCGAGGACGGGGCGCTCGTCTACGTCGAGGGCACCGAGTACGGCGGCGTGGTCGACGAGCGCGAGGCGAGCTCGTCCGACGGCACGATCAGGTACCGCGGCCGCTCCTGGCACGGCATGCTGCGCGACCGGGTCCTGTGCCCCGACGCCGGGGCCGACTACCTGACGGTATCGGGCGAGGCCAACGCCGTCCTGCTCTCGCTCGTCTCGCGCATGGGCCTCTCCGACGTCATGACGGTCTCCTCCGCCGCGTCCGGCATCGAGGTGAGGCACCAGTTCGAGCGGTTCTGCGACGCCTACTCCGGCATCCGCGCCATGCTCTCGGCGTCCGGCGCGAGGCTCGCGGTGGCCTACGACTCGGCAGCCTCCCGCGCAGTGCTCTCCGCCGTCCCCGTCGTGGACTGGTCCGACGGCCCGACCTCCGACCAGGCGGGCGTCGACGTGACGAGGGTGAGCCGTCCCTACAACCACCTCGTGTGCCTCGGCTCGGGCGAGCTGCGCGACCGCGTCGTGCAGCACTGGTACGCCGACGAGGCCGGCAAGGTCTCCGGCAGGCAGAGCCTCTTCGGCGTCGACGAGCGGGCCACGACCTACGACTACTCCAACGCCGGCGCCGACGAGCTGTCCGTCAAGGGGCCGAAGAAGCTCTCCGAGTACCAGCAGGCCGATTCCATGGACGCCACCCTGGACGTCGACGGCGCCTACGCCGTCGGGGACGTGGTCCCCGGCACCGACGTAGGCACCGGCACCGAGGTGAGCGTGGTGGTCGGCACCGTCGACGCCACGGTCGACGAGCTCGGCGCGACCGTCACGTACAGGGCCGGCGGCACGGCGCAGTCCGGCGCGTCCTCCGGCTCCTCCGAGTCCTCCGGCTCCGGCGGGGCGGCGTATGCCGCGGGCGAGGGAATCTCCATCGTCGGCCGCACCATCTCAGCCGAGGTGACGCAGGCGAAGCTCGACGCCTTGGCCGAGGTCGCCAGGGGCGCCTCCAACACGGCTGCCGGGGCGTCCACCGCAGTCGCGAGGGAGGCGGAGGCGCGCGAGTCCGCCGACTCCGCGCTTGGCAAGCGCATCGACGCCGAGGCCGAGGCCAGGCAGGGCGCCGTCTCCAAGGTCTCCGAGGCCGTCGCGGCTCGCGTGGCCTCCGTCACGGGTTCCGGCGCGGTCGCGGCTTCGACTGGCGCCGACATGGCCGTCACGGTCTCCCACGCGGCGTCCGGCGTGTCGGCGGGGGCCTACGGGCCGACCGCCGACTCGACCCCGGGCTTCGGCTCGAAGGTCACCGTCGGCGCGCGGCTCTCCATCGACGCCCGCGGCCACGTGACGTCGGCCCAGGGCCGCTCGGTCACCATCCCGTCAGCCGTTGCCACGCATACGTCTGACGGGCTCATGAGCGCCGCCGACAAGAGGGCCCTCGACGCGGCCCCATCGACCTATCAGCCGGCGGGGGACTACCAGCCGGCAGGAGACTACGCCGCGTCCTCCCACACCCACGCTGCCTCCGACGTCTCGTCCGGGGTGCTGCCCGTGGCCCGAGGAGGCACGGGCAACGCGACGGGCAACGCCGCCACGGCGACGAGGCTGAGGAACGCCCGCACCGTGACGCTCACGGGCGCCGTCACCGGCTCCGCCTCCTTCGACGGCTCGGAGGACGTCACGATCACCTGCGAGGGACGGGGCGCCGCCGCGGGCTTCCTCGCCGCCCACCCCGTGGGCAGCGTCTTCGAGAGCACATCGGCCGTTAGCCCGGCGGGAGCATACGGCGGTACATGGGAGAGGGTTCCGAGCCTCGGAGCCTTCAAGTGGGAAAGGAAGGCCTAGCATGGCAAAGACCAGCGGCTACTCGCAGCTCGTCTGCGACAGGTGCGCGAAGACCCTGTACGCCACGGACAACGCCCCGGAGGCCCAGAGCTGGCGCAGCGTGAAGCGCTACACCGCCGACGGCACGGAGGTCTCGCGCCTGCTGTGCCCCGGCTGCTACGACGGCTACCGCACGCTCGCGTCCTCGCAGGACGCCGCGTTCGGAGACTTCATGGCCAAGAGGGGTGAGTAGCATGGCGTTCGACGGCGTCTTCGCCTTCCAGGGCAAGGACCACATCACCGCCTCGCAGCTCGGTCGCATCGTCGAGGGAGTCGCCGGCAAGGGCCGCTACGTGCTGCCGACGCTGGACCAGATGACGGCCGAGATGCAGACCGCGAACAAGGTGCGCGTCTGCACCGGAGACCTTGTCATGGACGGCCGCGTGGTCACCAACGAGGCCGCGGTCGACCTCACGGTCGAGAGCGGCACGTCAGGCTACAAGCGCAACGACCTCGTTGTGTGCCGCTACACCAAGAACGCATCCACCGGCGTCGAGAATTTCGCCGCAGAGGTGGTCAAGGGCACGCCCACCACCGGCACGGCCGCGGACCCAAAGGTGACCGAGGGCGACATCTCCAGCGGCTCCGCAAGCGCCGTGATGCCGCTGTGGCGCATCCCGCTCAACGGCATCACGCCCGGCGCTCCCGTGAGGATCGCGCCGGTGGCGTCGACTCTGAAGACCCTCGGGGATTCCGTATCCCGGGTTTCCCCTGTCAAGCTTGCCGTCGGGACGACGGTCATTAAAGTCGGCGAAAACGTCTTCTGGGACCTGATGAGCTACAGCGAGGCCGCAAGCGAGCTGGGGTGCTCTGTCGCGGACTTCGCCAAGAGCGGCTTGCCCTCGGCGCGCCTCGCCTGCTTCGTCAGCAACGGAGACCCGTCCACGAAGACCGTCGGTGCCATGCACGCCGAGTTCGACGACTCGCGGAAGATGATCCGCGTTCAGTTCGGGCAGGTGGTATCGAGCTTTCTGCGCATCAACTGGATGCTCGCGCTGAACACGAAGGTCTAGAGCGCCCTGACGTTGTTCCCGTCGACGTAGAACCTAAGATTCTTACCGTCCCACGAGATGCCGATGGCGTGAACTCCCGGGCGCGTGTAATCGTCAAGCAGCTTCGCCATGTTCGTTGAGTTTGCCGCTTGATTCGCTTTCGCTTCTGCAGCGTCCGCCTTTGCGGAAACCCGGGATACGGAATGCTAGATCGTGTACGTCAGCGATATGTCGACGGTGCCCCACGTCAGCGTGTCCTTGCCGTAGCGGTGAATCAGCTTGACGACGCCGTCGACGTCGATGGACACGATGCCCCACGACGTGTCCTGCGTGCCGAAGATGGCCCGGGCAGGAACCTTTGGACGGTAGGCGGTTTTAACGGAGCCGACCTTTATGCCTTGGGTATTAGTGAGCGCATCGTTTCCCGCGATATGCACCGTCACGCTGCCGCCGCGCGCCGCTCCCTCGACGAGGAGGCCGTCGAAGGCATGAGTCTCTATCGGGGATACGGAATGCCCTACCCGTTGAGGAGCAACCGCTCGACCTCGCGCTGCGCGTCCTTGCATATGCGCGGACGGGGCACGATGTAATGCTCGTAGGCCGTGCCTATGTCGGTGTGGCCGAGCATCATGGCCACGGTCTCGATGCCCACGCCCGCCTCGACCGCGAGCGTCGCCCACGTGTGCCGGCACTCGGTCATCGAGGTCCAGGCCGCGCCCGCCCGTCGGCAGGCCGACCGGATGCGCCGCGCGACGGCGTCGGGCGACAGCTCGCAGAGCCAGCCCGTGCGGCCCCTGCGCAGCGCGCGCAGACGCCTCACGGCGAAGCGGGGGAGCCAGCAGGACCGCGCCGAGCGCTCCGTCTTCGGAGACTCCACGACCTCACGGCCATGGACCACCTGCCGCGAGCGCCTGACGCGCACCTCGCCCGTGCGCAGGTCGATGTCGGACCACCTGAGGCCGCACGCCTCGCCGCGACGGAGGCCGAGCGTCACCGAGCAGATGGCGACGGCCTCGCACTCGTGGCCCCACAGGGCGCGGAGGTAGGAGCGCACCTGTCCCGCCTCCATCGTTCGCGGGCGGCGCGCGGCCTTGCGCGGCAGCTCGACGCCGGAAGCCGTCGGGTCGTACATCCGCACGCCCAGGCGGCGAATCGCCCATCGGACGACCTGCCGCAGGGTCTTGTACGCCTTCTCGGCGGCGCCGGGGAGGTCGAACGAATCGACCCAGGCCTGGACGTCCTCGGGCGCGATGGACTCCAGCTCGACCCCTCCCCACCTCGGCAGCACGTGCAGCGCGAGCGCCGACTCGTAGCCCGCGATGGTGCAGGCGCGCAGGCGCCTCGCCTTGTCGTCCATGTACTCGCGCACGGCGGTTTCAAACAACATTTCGACCTCGATTCAATCGGAAATCCCACGCGCCCCGGCGGCGCGCGCCACCGGAAGCGTCGGGGATTCCGCCGCGTTACGGGAGGCTTACGGTCTGCCGGACAGTCGGACGGCGCCAACGGCGCGGCGAGAGGGGAGACAGGGATTGGTGGAACAACTGGCCAACGCGGCCGTCCAGTGGGCCGTGCCGGCGGCGCTCGCGGCCCTCGCGGGCGCGATCATGCGCCTGTACAAGGTCATGGACGCGATGCAGGAGGGCACCAGGACGATGCTGCGGAGCCGCCTCGTGGACCTCCACGAGCGCTACGTGGTCAGCGGCAAGGGTTGCCCGGACTGGGCCAAGCGCGAGGCGACGCAGGTCTACGACGCCTACCACGGCATGGGCGGCAACGGCACCGGCACGCACTACTACCAGGAGATCATAGAGGCCCCCGTCAGGGGGGACAAGGAGGACTAGCATGGAGAAGTACGAGGAATGGGCCGTCGCGGCCCTCACCCGCGCCGTCAAGACGGCGGCCCAGACGGCGGTGGCGCTCATCGGCACCGGGAGCGTCGGATTCACCGACCTCGACTGGCTGCAGATCGCGAGCGTGGCGGGCGTCGCCGCCGTCGTGTCGCTGCTGACCAGCGTCGCGACCGACCTACCAGAGGTGGACGGCGCGCAGCCGGGACCGTCTCACGAGGGCGGCGAGGAGTAATGGGCTACCCCATCGAGACCTACCACGGCGGCTACAACCTCTCGCCGCGCCGTGAGGCCGTGCGCTACATCGTCGTGCACTACGTGGGCGACGGCACGAGCGCCGCAGGCAGCGCTAAGCGCAACTGCATGTACTTCGCGGGCGGCGACCGACAGGCGAGCGCGCACTACTTCATCGACGACGGCTCCATCTACGAGTACGCGGACCCCTCCGCCCACGCCGCGTGGCACGTGGGCGACGGCCACGGCCGCTACGGCATCACCAATGCTAACAGCGTCGGCATCGAGGTCTGCAACAACGGCGGGCCTTACACCGAGGCCGAAATCGACCGCCTTACGTGGCTCGTCCAGCGCCTCATGACGCGGTTCGGCGTGCCAGCCGAGCGCGTCGTGCGTCACTACGACGCGAGCCGCAAGATGTGCCCGCTCTACTACGTCCAGCACCACGACGCATGGGTGGCCCTCCACGCCCGCATCACGGGCGGCACCGTCACCGGCGGCGCGCCCGAGTCCGGCTCAACGGGCTTTGCGGGCGGCACCTACCGCTGCACGGTCGGCACGCTCAACGTCAGGGACGAGCCGGGGCTGTCCGGCTCCGTCGTGGCCAGTTACCACAAGAACCAGACCGTCGTGCTCGACAGCTGGTACAAGGTCGCCGACGGCTACGTCTGGGGCCGCTACACCGGGGCCACGAGCGGCAAGGAGCGCTACGTCGCCGTCGGCAGGGCCACGGGCAAGCCCGAGGCGGACGACTACCTCGTGAGGGTGGGCTAGTGCGCCGCGCGATCGGGGAGCTGCTCGCCTTCCTGGCGCTCGAACTCGCTCTGTGGGCCGTCATGCTCGCGGAGACCATGTCCGCGGGAGCGGCCGGCCCCGACTCAGACCTCAGGCCCGTCGTGACCGACCCGCCCGCCGAGACTCACATCGTCATTTACGGCGCCTTGCCCTAGGCGCGACACAGGTGCGACATAGGTGCGACACCCCTCCTCGCCTTCGGGCGGGGAGGAGCTTTTTGTATCCGCTATTTTGTCGAAAACCGACTTTAGCCCCATTTCGTCCCAAGGGTTTGTCGAAAACAAAGCAGGCCGGAGAGCATTCACGCCCTCCGGCCTGCGTCTTCTCTGGTGCGCCGTCAGGGTCTCGAACCCTGGACCTTGGGATTAAAAGTCCCCTGCTCTACCAACTAAGCTAACGGCGCGGCAGCCGCTTGCGGCTTGAGCCGTGCGGTGCGGATTTAGATTCTAGCCGATGTCGTCTTTTGCGGCGGGCGCGGAACTGGGGGCGGCCGAACAACCCGGCAACCCTATTCCCACACCCACTGACCGTGGACGAAAATCGGCTCCTCGCGGCCATCAGCGGTAATACCGGTCACATTCAGGTCGTCTGCCCCAATCATGAAGTCCACATGCTGCGCACTGTCGTTGATGCCGGCCGCAAGCAGTTGCTCCTTCGTCATGTCCGTGCCGCCCTCATAGCAGTCCGCGAATCCCCTGCCCAGGGCAAGGTGACAGCTGGCGTTCTCGTCATAGAGCGTGTTGTAAAAGAGCAGGCCGCTTTGGCGAATTGGCGTGTTCTTTGAGATGAGCGCGCACTCACCAAGGTAGCGGGCGCCTTCGTCGGTCCCCAGGATGTTCTCGAGCACCGCCTTGCCTTGCTCGGCGCCAAACTCCACGACGCGGCCTGCCTCAAAGCGCAGCCAGAAGTCGCGAACCACGGAGCCGTTATGCACAAGCGGCAGCACCGAGTGCACAATCCCCTCCGTCTGACTGCGATCGGGGGAGGTAAACACCTCCTCCGTGGGCATATTGGGAAAGAAGAACACCCCGCCTCTCGTGCACGCGGCGCCACCTTCCCAAATGTGGCGGTTCGGCAGGCCAAGCGTCAGGTCGGTTCCGTTCTCTGAGGTGTAGTGAAGCTTCACGAAACGGCGCTCGTTGAGCATGCGCTTGCTCTTCGCAAGCGCCGCGTTATGTGTTTCCCAAGCGTCCTCGGGGTCGCCATCCGCCACGCGGGCAACGTCAAGGACTGCCTCCCAGAGCTTGCACACCGCCTCGTGGGGAGACGCGTCCGGAAAGACCTTCCTCGCCCACGCAACAACCGGCACGCCGGCGATGCACCAGGCGTTCTCGCCAAAGTCCAGGCCACGGCGGTAATCCGGGCACTGCCTGTGCGAGGCCAACACGCGCGCGGCGGGCTTGGCGGGGTCTATACCGAGCATGGCGTCGGGATCTGCCCCGTCAAGCCACAGGAACGCGGCACCGGAGCGGGCAAGCGAGTTCATCTGCTCCACCTTCCAGGAGGGGAGCTCACGGAACCGCTCGATAGGGCAGTGCTCGTACTCGAGGCGCGACAGATCGTCGTCAGACCAGATGAGCGTGACATGGCCAGCACCCGCCTCGTAGGCCGCGGCAACCACCATGCGCACGAACGGCGCCGCCTCGACGGGCGCCGTAACCACAAGCTCCTGACCGCGCTGAATGGCCACGCCCCTTCGCACGACAAGCTCGGCGTACTGCTCGAGCCTTGGCTCAAGCTGTCTCATCGCAAGGGCGCACTCGGACTCGCTCATGGGTATCTCGGTCATCGTTCCTCCAGATTCGTCCAATCGACCATGATGCTGCTACCCGAGCCCGGGCACCCATAATCTGCGAGCCGCAAGCGCACACAACGTCTCGATGACGTGCAGGGAGGCACAGGGGGCTAGAGGACGGGCGGCTAGATGCGCGAGGGGAGCCGAAACTCGCCGTTCGGGAGCTCATAGAGGCGAAGCAGCCTGAGCAGCTCCTCTGCCAGGCCGAGATTTGCGAAAGGCACGCCATCCTCCCCAGAAAGAGAAAGGGCAGGCCGGCCGGCCTGCCCTTGCACGTGCTCTGGAGCGGGCAACGGGATTCGAACCCGCGGATGACGGCTTGGGAAGCCGTTGCCTTACCACTTGGCGATGCCCGCATCTGCGCCATGAAGCTGGCGTGAGATTGAGTGTACCCCGGATGGGCGAGAACAGGCAAGCGCAATCCCACTTCTGTGCGGCACGAACGATCTCGGCTCTACGCAGCTCGAACATATTCACCTCTCCGCATTCCTCGAAGAAAGTGACGGGACGTTTCCCGGCCGGGCCTGGGACTTCCCACATCTTGGCGCTCCATAAAGGAGGAGTGTGAAGAGGCTGTGGTCAGTTCCGGGAACATAGGCCGCAACACGCCAGCTAGATGGCCCGAGCGATTGGCCCAGATTGCAAGCTTCTTCCTTTTCAATCTTTTTTGCCCTCTTTACCTGCAGCGTTAGACCTCTGTTTGCGCCAGCATGGGTTTTTGTTTGACCACCCTCATATGCTCGGCCTCCAGGTCACTACGACAGGAGGTCACATGGACGCGACAAGAACCGGCAAATCACGGCAAGGAGGGGTCGCAGGTGACAGCACCGCACGCTCACTCGCGCCAGAGACAGGGGCATTCGCACGTCTCCTGAGGGCAGCCATGCTGGCGATAGGCCTCATAATCGGAATGCTCGCTACCCTCCCCACACAGGCGCAGGCGCTTCCCGGCAGCATCACGGTTCAACGTTCCGGCATGGTCGTGCTCAAGGAGAACGGACAGTGGGCAGCAGACATGTCCGTCTTCCGCGTGACGGGAGGCGAGTTCGACGGGCAGCGCGTCTACTGCCACGAGCAGGGCGCCGCATTCAACGGAGCCCTCGAGGGCGACGCATCCAACGTGACGTTCACCCAGGTGCGGCCGGGCGGGCACATCCTGAGCTACATCCTCCTCAACGGAGCGAACACCTACAGGGACACGGTTGCGGCCGGCGGGGCCACGGTCAGCGGCAACGACGCCCTCGTCGCCACCGGGCTTGCCGTCCACATGGAGGAGGGCGCCATAGACGAGAACGGCATCGTCATCACGAAGAAAAACGAGTATTGCGCCACGTACTTTGGCCAAGAGCTTCTGCTTTGGAAGCATGCATCCCAGAATGTGAAGACCGTGGCCAAGTCTCTCTATCTAGACGGCAAGGCCCATGCCAACGACCCGAATACGCCTGAGGATGCCGCGCTTATCGTCACCGACGGTGAGGGAGGCGTGCAGGATTGTGCCGTGTTCGCCGGGCTCGGCAAGGCGTCTCTTCGCAAGTCCAGCACGAACAGCTCCTTTACCGCAGACAATCCCTGCTACGACCTCGCCGGTGCACAATATGGCGTCTATGCCAGCGAGGGGGATGCCCTCGCGGACCTGAACCGCAAGGCAACGCTCACCACCCGCTCGGACGGCAGCACGGATGCCGTGGAGCTCGTACCCGGCACCTACTACGTCCGAGAGGTCTTGCCCGGCAGGGGCTACGCCATTGCCGAGACAACCTATCCCATAACCGTTCACCCCGCGCAGACCGCATCCATCGAGGTCGCGGACGATCCGCAGCACGACCCAACCCTCGCCGTCCTCGCGAAGCTCGACGCCGAGACGGGCAGTGCACACGCGCTTGGCGCCGGCACCCTCGAGGGCGCCGAATTCACCGTGAGTTGGTATCCGGGCCACTACGACTCAGAAGGCCAGCTTCCGCAGAAGCCAAACCGCACCTGGGTCCTTCGGACCGACGCTAACGGCATGGCGAGCTTCGATGCCGAGCACCTGGTGAGCGGTGACGACTTCTTTATCACCACCGAAGGTGAACCCACCCTGCCGCTTGGCACCGTGGCCATTCGCGAGACGAAGGCGCCGCGCGGATATCTGCCCGTCAGCGATGCCGTGAGTATCCAGAAAATCACGGGGTCCGGCTCGAAGGAGATCATCGAGAGCTACGTCGTGGCGGAGGCGCGCGAGCAGGTCATCCGCGGCGACGTGCGCCTGGTGAAGGTCGACGGGCAGACCATGGAGCGCCTCGCGGGCGTCCCCTTCCTCGTGACGGCGGAGGCCACGGGAGAGCGGCATGTAGTCGTGACCGACGAGAACGGCCATATAAACACCAGCAGCGGCTGGAACCCCCACACTTCGGACACCAATGCCAACGACGCGTGTCTTGGAGCGGATGGATCGGTCGATGAGGAGAGACTCAACCCCAGGGCCGGAGTCTGGTTCAGCGGAACTGCCGACGAAGCCACGGAGCCAAATGACGCGCTGGGCGCCCTTCCCTACGACACCTATCGGTTCGCCGAGCTTCGCTGCTCTTCAAATGTGGGCAAGCAGCTCGCAGCCTTCGAGGTCATCGTCTCGCGCAATGCCGTGACCCTGAACCTGGGCACTGTTGATGACAACGATGAGGAGCAGCCCGCCATTGGCACCACGCTGACAGACTCTGCCTCCGGAAAGCACGAGGTGACCGAGGGGGAGACGGTGACCCTGGTGGACGAGGTCTCCTACAGCGGGCTTACCCCGGGTCTCGACTACCAGCTCACTGGCACGCTGATGCTGAAGGAAACGGGGGAGCCACTGACGGATGGAGACGGCAATGCGGTCACGTCGACGGTGGAGCTGGCCCCAGAAAGCCCAACCGGCAGCATCCAAGTCAAGTTCGAGGTGGACACCACGGGCATGGCGGGAACGACGTTTGTGGCCTTTGAGAGACTCGAGACAGACGGCAAGCTCGTAGCCAGCCATGAGAACCTTGATGATGCGGACCAGAGCGTGAATGTCATCAAGCGCGAGACTCCCCCGGAGACCCCTGAAGAGCCTGAGAAGCCCAAGGAGCCTCAAGGGGAGCCCGAAAAACCCACCCAGGCACTCCCGAAGACAGGCGAAAGCCGGGGAGTGGCTCTCATCGCCGGGGTCATCGGTACGGCCAGCCTCTTGGTAGGAATCCTCATCATGAGGTCGCGCCGCTCGATCTAGGGCGATACGGAACCGCAAGCCTCCCTGCTTACCGCACGAAATACATGGTGTCCCAGGTGAGGTAGAGCCGCGCGTACCCCACTGCCCAACTCGCACGAAAAAAGGCGCCGCCCCACACGGGACGGCGCCTAAGAGCATTCTTGATTCAAGACTACGCGCGACGAATCATCTCGGTGATGAGGGCAGCAACATCCTCGACCTGGGCCTCGTCGACGTTCTCGGGGACGTCGTAATCCGTGCGAGAGAAGGCCGGAAGGTCGCCCTCGCCAATTCCCATGATCGTGACGGCGCGCAGCGACTTGCGCATGAGGGGCGTGGCCTCGGTGTCTGCCCACGCGCGGTCCTCCTTGGAGAGAGGAATGTGCAGGTCGTTCGCAACCGCAGACAGCAGGGCAGAGCAACGGCGGTCGGCTCGACGAATGACGCCAAGGCCCTCACGGGTCAGTACCGTCAGAGAACCGGCGCCAACGCACTCGAGGTTCACGATGAACGAGCCGCGAAGGTCACGCCGATGCGACTCGACGAACTCCTTGATGCCGGCGTGGTCGAGGGCAGAGGCGCCCGTGGCCACAAACCAGATGTCGTGCGCCCTCAGGACATCATCGTCCATGGCAAGCACGGCGTCGCGAAGCTCGACGTCCACGTCGTCGTCGCGGCCATTGGCCCCACCACGGAGCTCGACGGAACGGGCAGCACCGCCCTTCCAGCGTCGGCCATCGCGCTCGTCGCTGTCGAAGTTGTCCCACGAGCCGATGTGCTCGCCATCGGTCTTGGCGTTGAAGTCCTCGTCGACGCCAAGCCACTCGGACATGGACTCCTGCTGCTCGCGCTTGTGACCGAACAACCCGGAGAGGCGATGCTTCTTGTGGCCGCCATCCTGGCCTGCTTGCCCCGCATCAGACTTGAGAACCTTGATCTGTCCCTCAGGGCAAGCGGGAACGTACGAGGAAAGCGAATTGCCGGCAGAGCGGGAGGGGGTCCGTCCGGTCTGAGGCGCCTGGGCCTCCGTACCCTCGATCCTCACAGGATTAGGCACGGACACAGAGCGGCTCGCCTCAGCAAGACGCTCCGCCATGGGCGCAGATGCCCCCTCGGAGGGCTGATCGACGGCGGGGACGCGAACGCGCGGGCGGGAAGCCATCGGAGCCGTCGAGTCCGCCGAAGCCTCGTCATCTGCAATGGCAGGAATGCTCGGCACGCGACGCTTCATCGGCGCGGTGGCGTCGGAGTCCCCGGTGGAAAGGGAGGCCGTCGACGAGAGGGGGTCGGCAACCGCAAACGGGTCGGGCAAGTCGAACAGTGCGGAGCGCCGGCCAATAGGCTGGGCGGGCTGCATCGGCTTCGTGGGCTGAGCCGGTCGCGTTGGCGTGAAGGTGCTCTTGCCCCAGTTGGGGTCATCAATCGCAGCAGGACGGGTGCGCTCGGGACGGTCGGCTTCGGCGGCGGAGTTCGCATCCTCCTCCACCATGGTGTTGAGGCCGGTCTGGTCGGTCTCCCCGGTTGGGCCTTCGTCCGTTCGCTGCCCGTTCTCAAGCTTGTCCAGACTGTTGGAGAAGAAGCGGTCGAACACCGAGGACTTGGGGAGAGACGTTGTGGCATCCCCCTCATCTTCAGACTGGGCGCCCATCACGACGGTGGCGTCGGCGTCTGCAGAAGTCTCATCCTCGGGCTCCGCAGCAGGCTCCTGGCGCTGGGCCTCAGGTGCGGACATCTGTGCCTCGGACTCCGCCGTTGCGGAAGCGTGAACGCTGGTCTCGGGGTACGCCTCGTCCTCATCGGCGTGCTCGTCATCGGAAGGTGCCTCGTCCCCCGGGAACTCCGCCGGCTGCTCCTCGGCCCAACCCTCGGCCTCAGGCGCAGCGACGGAAGACGGCTCGGGCTCGTCCCAGGCGCCGTCCGGGGCAGGCACGTCCTCTACCGGCTCGCTCTCGACCGGCGCGTCGTCCGGAAGCTCCTCAAAGGAGGCATCCATCAAGGAGACCTTGTCGGCCGCGATGGACTTGCCGAAGGCCTTCACCACGCTGACGATGCCGGCAAAGACCTCCTTGGGGCTCGGGGCCTCCTTGCCCTCGCCGGCGCCAGGCTGCACGCCGGCCCTGATGCGGTCGGCAACGCCCAGCGGCCTCATCGGAGCCGTTCCATTGCTGGGCTCAAAGCCCTGCTCGGTATTCTCGATGCCACCTTTGTAGTCAAATTCCTCGCCAGAGCGCTCGACGTAGGGGTTGTTCGAGTAATCAATCTGCTCGCCAGAGACCGTCGTCACGACGTCCTCGCCCAACTCACTGTTGGCGGCAGTCGCGACAGGCTCGGCAGCCGCCTCTTCCTGCTCCCTGAGAACCACGGAGGCCGGGCGGGCAACGGGCATGGAAGACGTCGAGCCGGGCTCGATTACAGCTGGCTGCGCGGAAGGCGCGACAACCCGGGCGGCCGTGGCCGCGCTCTCGGCCGGCGCGGCCTTGACGGAATTGGAGGTCGACGCGGCGGCGGACTCGGCCGCATCAGGGGACGAGGGCGAAGCGGCGTTCGGAGCGGCCGGCGCGGGCTCAGGCACAAAGGCAGGCTCGGCAGCGTGCTCCACACGCTGGGACCTCGGCGTCGGAGTCGAGACGGACTCAGGCGCCACAGAGGGAACCGCGGCGGGCGTCGATACCGCCGCGGGCTCGGGAACTGCGACCTGAGGCACGGCGGGTACGGGAACCTCGGCAGGCACGGGAACGGAGGCCGGAATGTGGGTCGTCACGCCTGCGGCCGGCATCTGAATCGTCTCGGCAGCGCGCGGTACCACCGCAGTCTGATCGGCGCAGGAAGCCACGCTCGTGGCCTGGCTCGCAACGTCTGTCACTGCCGGCTGAGACGGAGCGGCGGGGACCTGCTGCGACTGGGGAGCCTGGGCGACGCCCGCCTCGGCATAAGCCTGCTGCGGCTGGGAGGCCTCGCCCTCACTCGTATCGGCGTAGTGTCCCTGCTGCGACTGAGCAGCCTGGGCGGCGGGCGCCTCAACGAAACCCTGCTGCGGCTGGCATGCCTGAGCGACCTGCGGTGTGGGCTCCTCCATGGGCTCGACAACCGGCACCACGCGAACCTCGGGCGCTATATAGGTGATCTCGCACGTCTCGGGAAGGATGCCGAGGGCGCGAAGAACGCTCTCGCCGTGTCGGGTGCCGACGACCTTCTCAACCTCTCGGCGAACGGCAGGTTCGCGGCGAGGCTCAGCAGGACGCACGGCAGACTCTCGCACGGGCGCGGCGGCCGCCACCTGAACGGAAGGGGCGGGCTCAGGGGAGACGTCATCCTCGCGCATCTGCTCCTGCTCGCGGGCACGACGCTCCTCCTCGCGGTGGGCAAGGGGCTCCGTTCCATTGGTGACGTAGTCAAGAACGCCCAGCATCGCCGCAACGGAGGACTTGTTGTCGATGGCCCCGTTGGAGTACGGCATGAACTTGGAGGCGATGAGGGAGACGCCCCAGAGCACCATGGGCAGCGAAGCCACGATGCCGATCACCCAAAGCGTGCGGCGGAGCGGAGCGGGCAGGAACACGAGCAGCTGCGCCAGCGTGCAGACCGCCACGGCAATCGTCGCATACGGCGACACCCGCACGAGGGTGCGCTTGATGGATGCGAGGCCAGGACGAGAGAAGAGGTCGTTACGCTGCGTGTCGTAGTGGGCGATGATGACGATGGGCCGCTCGCGGGACTTCTCGTCCCCATCCGCCTTGCGCAGGGCCACCACATTCTGGCTGTGAGATCGCGGGCCAAACTTCGCAAAGACGTCCTTGCCGGCGTTGCGCATGGCAAGCACGCATACGCCAATCAGCACCAGCACTATGCCCACAAACGACACCACGCCGCCAATGCCCGCAAGGATGATGCCCACAAAGAGGAATACCATGGCAACGCCATAGGGCAAAAGCCCCAGCGCCGGAGCAGAGAACTCCTGGATCTGGGGGTTCAGGCCGTGCGAGGAAAACTCGTTGGCAAGCGACTGTGCGCAGTCAAGCTCCTCCTGGCTGCTCGCCGGCGAGATGCCCATCTCGTTGTTGAGGTAGTCCAGGTAGTCCTTCGTCTTGCCCATTCGTTCACCTTCCGAATAGCGGCAGGGCCGCTACCTGTAGTCGTTGACTAGAGAGTATACGTCTAGCAGTCCGAACCGCGAATCCTGCCGTCAGGCATCCACCCAACCGCAGAGCAGCCGAGACGGTCCCCTCGGGCCCGCCCAATCGCCCATGCGGCCGGCCAACTCGCATGCTCGGCCATACGCAAAGCTCTCGTTTCCCCCGCGGCCATCGAAGCCGCATAATCGAGGTATGACGGCATAGTTCCGCCATGAATATTGTCCATGGTACCAGCTAGCCGACGCCGCCCGCGGTTTCGGCATGTTCGAGGAGGACAGATGGCAGGTCGTTCCGGCACCAAGCGCCTCGGCCACCGCGACGCCCAGCGCATGCAGCTTGTCCTCGACCTCGCTCGGGGGAAACGCATCTCCACCCAAGACATCCTCGGGCGTTACTACCAAGATGTGTCCCCCTCTTCCTTCCATAAGACCTTCAAGCGAGACCGCGATTCCCTCGAGGCGGAGGGCGTCTACCTTGCCGAGGAAACCCATGGGACCTCCAAGACCTGGACGCTGGACCGCAAGCGCACAATCGCCGACCTAAGCGAGCTTGACGACGATAGCGCCCGCATGCTCGCTCGCATCATGCAGCCGCTCGTCACCGACCCAGCAACCGCAGACCCCTCGGCGCTCGGGGCAGCCGTCGCACGCATCGGCCGAGACATCAGCCCTGCCATCAAGAGGGAGGCCCACGTCTGCGACCGCGCCGTCATGGATGCCGTCCACGAGGCATTTCAACGCAGGCTCCCCTGCGAGCTCAGCTACCAGGCGCTTTCCGACAGCCGGTCCACCTCCAGGCTCATCCGCGTCTTTGGCATCTTCGAGCTCGCGTCCTCCATCTATGTTGTGGGGCTGCGCAGCCGCGAGGGCCAGTCCGATGCCATGAGGACGCTCAACCTCGCCCGTGCTAAGAGGGCCACGGTTCGCGAGGACTTCGCCCCCTACGAGATTCCCACAGACTTTGACGTCACCGACTACCAGCTGCTCCCCTTCGAGATCGGCGAGGGGCCGGCCGTACCCATCAAGGCCTATGTCCCGCGCACGGCCGGCCCCACCTTCAAGGCCGCGGCGCGAAAGCGGGGATTCGCCGAGGCCCATCGCGGAGGCGCCATCGTGTGGACCATCGCCGCCCGGGACATGCCCGGCGCGGCTTCGTGGCTCATCGAGGTTGGCGCCCTGCCCCTCGGGCCCGACAGCCTCGTAGAGGCGTGGCTCAGCCTTACGCAAGCAGGAGGTGAGCTGTGATGGCTCGAGATCGGGGCCGCGGAAGGCCTTGCGACACCAGGCTCGGCGAGGACCTCGCGGTCCTGTGCGCGCTCGCCCGAGAGGGCGCCGGCGCCAGCCCCCGCGACATCTCCGAGCTCCTTGGCGTGACCGAGGCACGTGCCTCGGAGATTCTCCATTGCCTCTCGAGCGACTCGGGCTGCGGTAGCGTCGACGACGAAAGCTCCGGTCCCATGCTCGCCCTCTATGCCTCCGGGTCAGATGGCTCGATGGCACGCGTGGCAACGCTCACCTCGGCGCCAGTACCTCCCCTGCGCCTTACGATTCCCCAGGCAACGGCCGCCGCAGGCGCCCTCGACCGGCTCGGCCTCAAGCCAAGCGACCCCCTACGGGGCGCAATCGAGCGCGCGTTCTTTCCACTTGACGCGACCGGGTCGCCCCACCCCATCGCGCCAGAGGCACACGAAGCCGAAGCCGTGGGGGAGGGCGACGCCTGTCCCCTGGATACCCTCATGACTTGCGCAAAGTCAATAATCGCCGCCCGCGTGAGCCCAGAGGAACCCGCCCTCGTGAGCCAGCCTATCGTCGCCTTCTCCTATCGCGGAGAGAACGACCAGATGGCGCGCTCGAGAAGGGTCATTCCCCGCGAGATCAGCTTGAAGGAGGGGCTGTGGCTTGTGGGGGCCCATGACCTTGACGCCCGCGCGTCGAGAACGTTCCTGGCATCCAAGATGCGCAACCTGTGCGTTCTCGACGAGCTTGGCTCGGCGCCGCGCCACACCTCAGAGCAACCCGGCGGCGGAACGGTGCGGCTCACCTGCTCGCCAAAGGCCGCCGCGCGCGTGCGGCTCTGGAGTGGCGCGCGCGAGGTGGCCCAGCTCGGCGACGGACGTGTCGAGATTGACATCCCCTACTTCCGCGGCGATTGGCTCCCCCGTCACGTCCTCGCCCTTGGCAAGGACGTGACCCACAACAACGAGCAGTTGCGCCAGGAGATGCGGGCCATCGCGCGCAATGACATCAGGCAGGCGCGGCGCACCTGGCGCAGGGAGCCTTAGGCCTAGCGGTCCCTCCGCCAGGCCTCTATATAGCGCCCCACCACGTCGACGCCGAGCGTCGACACGTTCTTGCTGGGCAGCGAGCGCAGGAACACCTTGCCGTACCCCTTGGATGTCACGCGGCCGTCGGCCAGCACCAAGACGCCCGTGTCCGTAGAGGTGCGGATGAGCCTGCCGGCCGCCTGCTTCACCGAGAGCACCGCCTCCGGGAGGCTCCACCTGCGCCACGCCTGTTGGTCGCGCGCGCCACGCTCCTGCACCAGAGGATCCTTTGGGCTCGAGAAGGGGAGCTTGGGAATCACCACACATTTGAGCGTCTCGCCGGCGGCGTCAAAACCCTCCCAGAACGACTTGAGCGCCATGAGCGAGAGCGCCTCCTCCTCGACGAAGCGATTCCGCAGGCGCCTCGCGCTGGATCCGCGCTCCTGCATGGCAAGATCGAGCCCGGCGGCTGCGAGCCTGGGTTGCAGGCCCGCGTACACCTGCTCCATCTCGCGCCTGTTGGTGAACAGCGTGAGCACAGACCCGCCCATGGCAACGTGCACGTCGTAGAGGAGCTGCTCGAGCACCTCGAGGTACTTCGGGCTATAGGGGTCCGGCATGTCCCGGGCAACAACGACGGACATGTGGCTGTCGAAGTCATAGCAACTCTCGAGCGCCACCTCGCGATGGCGAGCGGGGGAGAGCCTGTCGTATCCCACGGCATGCGTGAAGTGCGAGAAGTCGCCGCCCACCGTCATTGTGGCCGACGTATAGGTAACGCTCCTCATCTCCGGATACCACCGGTCTGCCAGCTCAACGCCAATGTCCAGCTTCTCCGCAACGAGCTTCTCGGTGCCGATGCGGCGCTTGGCTCGGGATACCTCGGCCGAATAGACGAAAGAGTCGTCCGTGCCCTCGATGATCGTCCGTGCCCCGTCGCGGGTCTCCGCAAGCGTGCGGCAGACATCCTCGAGGTCGCCGGGCAGGTTCTCGATAGCCTCCGCGCACACGCGCTGGGCATCTGTCAGGTCGTGGGCGCAGGCGTCGAGACGGTCGACGAACGACTCCCCCGCCTCAACCACCAGCTTCCAGGCGTCGCTCTGCCGCGCCTCCCCGCCAAGCCAGAGGGTCACGGAGTCATATCCGCCACCGCCCTTGGCGATACGCGCCAGGCCGCGGACAGCGTCGAAGAAGTCCGCCGAGGCGACGGAAAGGCTCGCAGCGCTGGAAGCCGCCTTGGCAAGCAGACCCAGAGCCGGCATGGCCGCCTCGTTGCTCGAGGCAAGCGTCGAGAACGCGTGTATGACACCTGTCTTCGTGCCGCCAAGCTGCTCGAGGGCGGCCCTCATGCGTTCCGCGGACACCTCAAGGGCCCACTGCCTGCGCGCCTCTGCCTCAAAGGAATGGGCCTCGTCAACGACCCAGTTGCGAACCGGCGGCAGGATACGGCCCTCGGCCTCGACGTTTCTCAGCAAGAGGGAATGATTCGTCACCACGATGTCCGACGATGACGCCCTGCGGCGGGCGCCGTGCAGCAGGCAGAGGCTGGGATAGAAGGGGCAGCGGGAGCGCTGGCACTCCCCGGGGCTCACCGTGAGCAGATGGCGAGGCACGCTACCCCAGCGAATCCCGAGAGCATCAAGGTCTCCCTCGACGGACTCGCTCACGTAGGCATACGTCGTCGCGATGGCCGTGAGCATGTCGGAGGCAATAGTGTTCTCCGACCTTCCATGGGCGTTGACCTCTCCGATGGGCAGTTCCGCCTCGGCGGCGCGCGTCAGGCGGCGAAGGCACGGGTAGTGGTCATAACCCTTGAGGCTATGGAAGCTCAGGCCGTTCGGCAGCGCCGCTGCCAGCGCGGGCAGCTCGTGCGAGACAAGCTGGTCCGTGAGCGCATTCGTCTTTGTGGCGACGCCGCAGGTGATGCCGTTTCGCTTGGCATAGAGCGCCAGGGGAAGCAGGTACGCCACGGACTTGCCCACACCCGTGCCCGCCTCGATGGCGCGCATCGAGGCGCCCTCAAGCGCCGAGCGAACCTCCTCCGCCATCTGAACCTGCTGCGGGCGAGCCTCAAAGCCCTCGTACATGCGAGAGACGGCGCCACCCGCATCAAACGCCGCGGAGACCTCGCTCGGTAACGGCGCCACGGGCTCGGCATCCATGTCATCGACGTCGGGGCGGGCGTGGGCCTTCTCTTGCGCCACGAGGTCCCTACGCACGCCGATGAGCGAGAACGGCACGCCGGGGTTTGCCAAGGCCAGGTGGGAGATGATGGGGCGATACGCCCACTCAACCTCGGGATGCATGTTGGCGAGATGCTCCAGGAGGCCCGGGGGCAGCTCTGTGAGGCCACAGAGAATCACGCGCCACATGCCAGCCAGGGCCTCAACGTCGTCCATCGCGCGATGGGAGACGCTTGCGCACCCAAAGGCGTCCGCCATGTCCTGGAGGCGATGCGTAGAGAGCCGCGGCAGCGCGATGCGCGAGAGCGCGAGGGTGTCGACCCACAGCTCACTCACCTCGCGACCCCCGGGCACGCGCTCGATGAAGGTACGGTCGAAGGTGGCGTTGTGGGCGAGCACCGGCGCACCGCCCACAAACTCGGCAAGTTGCGACACGGCCTCCTCGGAAGAAGGCGCGCCAGCAACATCCGCGTCGGTGATGTGCGTCAGGGCCACGATGTTCGCGGGGATGGGCATCCCGGGATTCACAAACGTGCGGAATCTGTCGACAATCTCGCGGCCACGCAGGCGGGCGGCTGCGATCTCGGTGAGCTGGCACGTGGCGAACGAGAGGCCCGTCGTCTCCGTGTCGAGAACGATCACGTCGTCCTCGAGCAGGCCAAAGTCCTCAGTCTGGGCACGCCTCGCCAGGCCTCGATAGGCCTCCACGGTGCGCTCGGGCGTTCCCGGCAGCAGTATGTCCTCTAGCACGTGGCCTCCTCGGCATTCGAACCACAGCCACAACCGACGCCGGATGCGATCGCCGTGCCACAGGGAGCCGTATGCTGTCCTCGGGCCCCACGCTCAAGGGCGAGCTCGACAAGCTTCTTGCAGAGGTCGGCAAAGCCCGTGCCTGCGCGGCGCGCGGCGTCCGGCATCAGCGAGTTTGCCGTCATGCCGGGCACCACATTGGTCTCGAGCATGTAGGGCGTGCCGTCATCGTCCACGATAAAGTCGCTGCGAGAGGCACCGGAGCATCCAAGCGCCACGTGGGCGCGGCACGCGAGCTCCTGCGCGCGCGTCACGGTTGCCTGAGGCAGCTCAGGCGGAATGACATGGTGCCTCGACGGGTCCTCGTACTTGGCCTTGAGGTCGTAGAAGCCCGAGGACACGCGAATCTCAACCGCCGGCAGGGCGCTGGGGTGTTCGTTGCCCAGCACGGGAATCGTGATTTCCGTACCCGTCACGGCGCTTTCCACCAGCACGCGTACGTCGTACTTGAACGCCTCCGCCACCGCGGCGGCAAGGTCCTCGGCTCTGCTGACCTTCGTGATGCCGTAGCTCGATCCGTTCGAAACGGGCTTCACAAACACGGGGAGTCCCAAGGCCTCCACAACAACATCCCGCTCAAGGGGGTCACCCTCAAACAGAACTATGTCCTTAGGCGTGGGGATACCGTTCTCGCGGTAGACGTCCTTGGCCATGGCCTTGTCCGACGCAACGGCACTCGCCAGGACGCCAGAGAAGGTATAGGGGATGCCAAGCAGCTCGAGAAAGCCCTGCACGCAACCATCCTCTCCATACCTGCCGTGGAGGGCAACAAAGGCCACGTCATACTCGCCATCTGCAATCGTATGGACGAAGGCGGGGTCCGCCACGTCAAGCATGTCCACGTCCGAAAAGCCAGCCTGACGAAGGGCCTCTGCACATTCGTGAGCGCTGGCAAGCGAGACCTCCCGCTCGTCAGACCAGCCTCCACAGAGCAGCGCGACGCGCTTGGCAGTTACGTCATCGACCATGGATACCTCCTCAGAACGAGCCGTATGCAGGACGTTTTCACACCCCTGCGATACACTCGATACCTGAAACTCGGCCGACGGCCGATCGTCCTATCCCTTCGCCACGCCAGAAAGGCCGCGACATGCCCTCTCATGATACCGACTCAACAACGCCCATGCTTGACCTGCGCTCCCTCTCGCACGAGGAGCTCGTGGCCCTCATGGCCGAACTAGGCATGCCTGCCTTTCGCGCAAAGCAGGTGGAGGAGTGGGTTTGGAAAAAGCACGTGAGCTCCTTTGACGAGATGACAAACCTCTCGAAGGCACTTCGCACAGAGTTGGCCGCCCGCTGCACGCTTGGTGGCGTCACCGAGACCGCCCGACAGGTCTCCACCGACGGCAGCCGCAAGTACCTCCTGCAGTTTGCCGACGGCGTCCAAGCTGAGTGCGTTGGCATGCCCACGCGCAACCGCCTCTCCGTCTGCATCTCCACGCAGGCGGGCTGCCGCATGGGCTGCGTCTTCTGCGCCACGGGCCAGGGCGGCTTTACCCGCTCGCTTACGGCAAATGAGATGTATGACCAGGTGTCACACGTTGCCGATGACTTCCAGACGCGCGCTTCGAGCGTCGTCTTCATGGGACAGGGCGAGCCGTTTGCCAACTACGATGAGACGCTCGCCGCCCTTCGTCTCCTCAACTCGCCGGATGGCGCCGGCATCGGTGCGCGCCACCTCACGGTTTCCACCTGCGGCATCGTCCCTATGATTCGACGCTTCTCCAAGGAGCCAGAGCAGTTCACCCTCGCCGTGTCGCTGCACTCCGCCGTTCAGGCCACCCGCAACGTTCTTATGCCTGGCGTGCGCAAGTACTCGCTCGGTAGGTTGCACGAGGTCATGGGGGAGTACGTCGAGCGCACGGGACGCCGCCCAACGTACGAGTACGCGCTTATCGGCGGTGTCAACGACAACGCCGTCGAGCTCGAGGCCCTTTGCGACTTCACGCGCGGCACGCTCGCGCATGTCAACCTCATTCAGCTGAATGACCTCGAGGGCTCCAAGCTCAAGCCCTCAACCGCTGAGAAGGCCGACATGTTCGTAAGGGCACTTGCCCGCGTTGGCGTTGAGGCTACCGTCAGGAATTCCCGCGGCAACGACATCGATGCCGCCTGCGGTCAGCTCTCCCAGAAACACTCTTCCAAGTAGCTCAGGCGCCTCTTTCTTCCTGATGGAGGCAGGGGCTCCGGTCGTTGAGACTGTTTGTGCCACGTTGGGCATGCAGACTTGTTTCATGTGAAGTATGGGGAGGGGAATGAGAACACATGTTCTCATTCCCCTCCTCTTTGCGTTTCTTTAGGCAGAATTGCTGCAGTTATTTCAATATCAATAGTTTGGGATTAATATCCGGCCTTCTTCCACTGATACTCAATCCACTCACGGTTTGCCTGGGCGGATACCTCATCACTTGATTCTCCGTCGGGATTCATATATCCGTCGATAAGCTTATTAGCTAGACGGCCTGAGCTTGCTGTCACCTCCCGCAAACTAGCCTTGGCCTCTTGATTCAAGAGCCCAAACCAGAGAAAGGCCAACCCTCCGGCAATGAAAGCGCCGCTCGCTATATATCTACGCAGCTTAAGCATCGTCAACGTCCCCAAGTTGACCAGGCTGAATCTGACTCATAATACGCATGAGTTCATCATCATCCTTAAACTCAATCTCAATCTTGTTCTTGCCGCGAACCTGCTTGACCTTGACATTGGTGTCTAGCATCTGGCGTAGCTGACGCGCAGCCCGCTTGAAGGACTGTGGAGCTGGCGTTCGAGGCTTGCTCTCGGCAGCTTCGCCAGAAAACAGCGGAGCAAGAGCTTCTGTCTGCCTAACCGTCAGATTTTCCTTCACGACCTTCTCAGCAAGTTTTATTCTCCCCTCTTCTGAGGAGACCGCAAGGATTGCCCTAGCATGACCTGCTGTCAGAAGCCCCTGCTCCATCATCTCCTGGACTTCAACCGGAAGGTCCATGAGACGCAAGGTGTTGGCTATTGCTGAGCGTGACTTCGAGAGAATCTTTGCGAGAGCTTCCTGCGTCAGCCCCTGAGAATCCAAGAGCTGGCGATAGCCCTTGGCCTCCTCGAGCGGCGTAAGATCCGCTCGTTGCAGATTCTCAATGAGTGCCAGCTGGATTACCTCGGCATCATCAATCTCTTTGATGACGACAGGAATCTCCTTTAGGCCAGCCAGCTTACTTGCCTGATATCGACGTTCGCCTGCGACTATTTCATAGCCTGAGCCCTTCTTACGAACAAGAATGGGCTGAAGCACACCATTTTGCCTGATCGAATCAGAAAGCTCTTCAAGCGCTGTCTGATCAAAAGTTTTCCGTGGCTGATCGGGATTCCTATGAATCTTCTCGATCGATAGCGTTGTCTCTGGCGTATTGCCGCTTTCGACATTTGCCTCACTGATCAGCGCCCCCAAGCCCCTTCCAAGCCCTGCCTTCTTAGCCACGACGAATCACCTCCCGAGCAAGATTCCTATAGGCAATTGCCCCCTTGTTCATGTTTGAATACATCGAGATAGGAAGGCCATGGCTCGGCGCCTCAGACACCTTGACACTTCTCGGAATCATTGCCTTAAAGACTGTCTTGCCGAAATACTTTCGAACCTCGTCTACAACCTGATTTGAGAGTGTCGTACGTTTGTCATACATCGTCATGAGAACGCCGAACACATCGAGATCCTTATTCAGGCTGCCTTTTACGAGCTTCACTGACTCAAGGAGCTTTGTGACACCTTCGAGTGCGTAGTACTCACATTGAATAGGAATCAGAAGGCTGTCCGCAGCAGAAAGAGCATTGATCGTAAGCAACCCAAGCGACGGGGGGCAATCAATATAGACATAGTCGAAATCGTCCTTAATGCCATCCACAATATTCTTCAAAATGCTCTCACGAGCAATCTTAGATACGAGCTCGATTTCAGCACCCGCAAGTTGGATTGTCGCAGGAATCACGAACACCTTCTTACAGGGAGTATCGACGATTAGCTCATCGACCGGATATCCATCCATTAATGCATCGTAGACATCATGCTCAAGTTCATCCTTATCGATGCCATAGCCACTTGTTGTGTTTCCTTGAGGGTCAAAGTCGATAACAAGACTCTTTTTCCCCTCATCAGAAAGGGCAGCAGACAGGTTAATCGCTGTCGTGGACTTACCTACTCCGCCTTTCTGGTTGATAATCGCAATAACCTTAGGTGGCTTACTTGGATTACCGCGTTTGACTTCCTGATAGCCCATCTTCCGCCAATCTATTGTTCCACGTGAAACCACTGAGCCTATTTCAGCCCTTTATTTGTAGGTACTACTCTAACTCAAGGCCGGCTGTATTCTGTGTATTTACTTCGTGAGCAGGCTATTTACTTAGTAAGCTCTCTTTGTTGACTTTTCAACGTTTAGTTTCTTTTGATTACTTGCTATTTCATCAAGATGGTTCTCAATACTCGCGAATTGATACTTCTAGCTGTTTTGATACTAACTAAACCCAACAAACTTGAGCAATTTGTCTCTATGGGTACTATCAACTTGATTAATGGTGTTCCACGTGAAACTTCTATCACATGTAAATACCTGTCATGTTTCATGTTAAACAATAGGATTCGGTTCAATCCAATTCAAATGGACTATTCTCTAATGTTCTTTGCGTTAATTTAGCTTGTATGCGCTTTACGGGTCAGAATGTCGGTAACTTGGCAGAGTTTCACGTGGAACAAGCTCTCAGCTGACCATAACATCAAAAATGCAGGTGTAAGTCGATCTGCAAACTGAAAAACGACAAGAAGAAGATAGCGATAGAGATTTAGATTCCATAAGTTTCAATAACTTGAGAAACGCCAGCCTTTTTCATACTCACGGGAGAAGAAACGATCAAATCGTCTCAACCCTACTGCTCCACGCAACGATACAACAAATAGTGTGCGTAGAAGCGGCCTGCAAACAGTTATACCTAGAAGCTGAATCTTCCATAGTCTACTAAATACTAGATGGAACCACATAACTTGATATATGTGCAGACTGATACCAATAGTGTCACACCAACTTTAAAGATTCAAACATAAGAGTACATGAGAAAAAGTAAAAACTAGTACTGAATGCTAAGCATCACGCAACAGTGCTCTTGCGCTTGTAAACTGCCAAAAGCGAGCGCTTACATTGACGCTAGACACAGAACACAGAACACAGAACACAGAACACAGGCTAAGTCGAACAATCACTCGACTGCCATCGAAATACATAAAAGGCATCATGAATACAAATGCGGACAGGTGATAGCAGAGCATACATAGTACTTGAAGAAAAATATAGAGTGGAATCCTCGAACATTAAACAGTAAACGCATGCATTAATCTTAAAAGCACAAGACGAAAACCCAAACTCAACCTTCGAGACATCGAGACATCGAGACATCGAGACATCGAGACATGCTCTCAAAGCCAAACGAACAGTGCGCAGAAAAAAGAATTCGGGCACCACCTCTTTAAAGATGACACCCGAATGCAAAATAACGCAGAGAGCTTTTGTCTATCGGAGGTAGAGGGGATTCTTACGGGCCTCACCGGTCTTTCTCGGCAACTTTACTCTCGAGGGAGCAAACTTCTTGTAGACAAAGAACTCTCTATGACCAAAGTCATCAGGTAGCTCGGCCTGCTCATGAAAAACACGCTTAAGGCCACATATCTGAGAAGCCTTGTTGGCGTGATCGAACTCTTCCTCAGAAGGGAAGCCCTTTGAAAGAACAAGACATCCACCCTTTGCAAGCAGAGGCGTGGCATATTCGATAAGCACATCGAGAGAAGCAACGGCACGAGCAACGATCACGTCGTATCGATTCCTATTGCGCGTATCACGAGCATAATCCTCAAGACGATCGTGTACGCAGATAACCTGGTTCGAGAGCTCCAGAGCATCGACGAATTCCTGACAGGCCTTCACTTTCTTACCAACCGAGTCCAGCAAGGTGACCCTGGCATCAAGGCAGCAGGCAAGTGGAATCCCTGGGAAACCACCACCTGTTCCCATGTCGAGAATCTCTAAATCAGGGGAGATATCAGTAATCTCCTCGATGATTGGAAGGAACAAAAGCGAGTCCAAGCTATGCAAGACCAGCGCATCATGGGGCTCGGTAATGCTAGTCAAATTGACAACCTTATTTTTCTCGAGCATCAATTGGAGCTGTCTAACGACGCCTGCAGCCCGATTGGTATCTAATTCGATACCAAATACCTGCGAGCTGGAAACTAGGTCTGAAATCGCCTTAAAACAGCTCAGAGAAGAATCGTCCGAAACATGGCTTTCAAGCCATTCGTCAGTAGGTGAAAATGCCACAGTTGCTCCAAGAATCGTTGCCAAGAATTCCCGATACGGGAAGTTCTGTCAGAAGCTGAGTATCGAGAGAACAACAAATGAGGTCGCAGAGCAAGATACCCAGTAATGAGAGTAGCAGAGAGAAAGAAGGGGACCGAGCCGACAAGACGAGAGAGTCCAGATTACGGCCAAAGGATGGTTCATTGGCAAAGAGACGATTAGGAACCTGTGCGCCAGCTAAGAAAGAAGCAGGACAATCTCGCTGAACGAAAGCGCCATAATCAAGCGGTGCAAACACATAAAACCCGAGTTACGTGAATAGTCAAAACAAGTACAAAAAAGCTCCCCGCACGAGGCGAGGAGCCACAATAAGCAATACAAAGCCCGAATATTACTCGGCATTAACCGCCGTAATAACCACGCAACGCGTGGGGTCGGCACCCTCAGAGTGAGTGGTGACCGTCTCATCACCACGGAGCGCGAGGTGTACAAGCCTGCGCTCGTACGCATTCATGGGAGCAAGTCGAACCGCTCGTCCGGTCTTCTTAGCACGGGAGGCCGCGTTGCGGGCGATGGACTGCACCTTGTCACGACGGCGAGACTTATAGCCCTCGACATCCACAACAACGGGGTAGTGGAAGCCGAGACGCTTACCGAGCAGCGCTGTAAACACCGTCTGAAGCGCATCGAGCGTCACACCATGACGGCCAATGAGAATCGCGAGGTTGCCACCGTTGATATCGAGGATAAGCTCCCCCTCGTCACCATCGTACTCGTCAATGGAACATTTGTTCTCACCAAAGCAGTTCAGAATCGAGCGAAGAATAGACACCGCCACATCGGCAACAAGGTCGAGCTGGTCATCGCCGAGCTCACCCTTCTCCTCGTAGCTAACACGCGCCGCCTCAAGGGCATCTTGCCCCGTGACCAGCGGCTCGTTCTGAGACTCTTCACTCATGGGAACCTCCAAATAGCGAAACGTCGCGCAGGCCTCTCAACCTACGCGACGAAGGACAAACGAATCTGGCTAACCCTGCTTGCGCGGACGCTGCTTGCGCTCCTTGCGAACCACGTCAACTTGAACCGGGGCGTTCTTGAGGCGCTCAGCCTCCTCGGCCTTGGCCTTATCCATGACCTTGCGGGTAATGAAGACCTGCTGCACAACACCCCAGGCGGAGGAGGTAACGTAGTACAGCACGACGCCGATGGGCACGCTCCAGCCGAACCAGATCATCATCAGGGCCATGACGGCACTCATGACCTTCATCTGACCCTGCTGGGACTCGTTACCGCTCTGCTGATTAAAGAGCATGGGGACGAGCGTCAGGATGCCAAACGCGAGAAGGAAGAGCAGATAGACCCACGCACCACCCCAGCCAAACGAGGCCACGGCGCCCTGCGGGGACATGGAGAGCTGGTCAAAGATGCCGTAGAAGTGAGCCTCCTCCGGAAGGCGGTCGCGAAGGACCGTGAACAGGGAGAAGAAGACGGGCATCTGAATGACGACAGGCAGGCAGCCTCCGAGCGGGTTGAACTTGTTCTCGGAGTAGAACTTCTGAATCTCCTCATTCATGCGCTGAGGATCGTCGGAATAACGCTCCTGAATCTCCAGGAGCTTTGGCTGCAGCACCTGCATCTTGGCCGTGGAGCGAATCGACTTTGCCTGAAGCGGCGTCAACGCGAGACGAATCAGGAACGTGAGCACGATGATGGAAAGTCCCCAGTCGCCCACGAGCATCTGAATCCACGTCAGAATCTGGGCGATGATGTTAATAATCCAATCCCACATGGTACCTCCGTACCGCCCGCGCCCTAGGGAACGGGGTCGTAGCCGCCACAATGCAGCGGATTGCATCGGACAATCCGCCTAAGGGCGAGCCAACCGCCTCTGAGGACGCCGTACTTTTGCAACGCTTGTATGGCGTAATCAGAGCAGGTTGGGGTGTAGATGCACGAAGGGGGGAGGAGGGGAGAAATGTAACGCTGGTACGCCCTCACTGCTGTGATGAGCGGACGAGCGAACATCCCTCTCCCACCTTCCCCCGGAGCGCTCATGCGCCGAGCTTCTTGGCGAGCTTGCCAAGAGCCCATGCCACCTCGGCAGACGAGGCGTCATGCGTTGCATTCGTCGAGAAGAGAATCACGTCGTACCCTGCTGGCGGAAACCCAGCCTCGTATGCCGCAGCCCGCAGCACCCGCTTGCACCGGTTGCGGTGAACGGCGTTGCCAAGACGCTTGGCGGCCACGATCGCAATCCTAGACTCAGCATTATCCGAGATGCGAAGCGCAGTAGCCCGCACCAGACGATGGTTGAGTCTCTTTCCACCCCTGAAGACCTTCTCGAAATCCTCTCTGGATTTGATGGTCTTCTTCATGTGGTCTCCTAGACGGTGAGGCGCTTGCGACCCTTGGCACGACGGCGGGCGAGAACCTTGCGGCCGCCCTTGGTGGCCATACGGGCGCGGAAGCCGTGGCACTTAGCGCGCTTGCGCTTATTAGGCTGGTACGTACGCTTCATTGTGAATCCTCCTGAGTGGAACCGAAGAGCTGCGTTCTAGCAGCAAAGCCCTCCGATTGTAGGGGTGCGGCTCGCGCCCCGTCAACAAGAACATGCTGTTTTCATCCAATTATGTAGGGCAAAAGCAGGGAGAAGGGGAACGCACGCGATGAAAACCGGCGCGACAAAGAGCAGGGCATGCGAGTTTTCACAAGCTTTCGGCAGTTTCGCAAGGTGGCAGCAGGTTGCCGGCAGCTTTCATTTCTCCCAAGAACTTTCACCAGAATGCCCAATTACCCCGAAAACCCGTGAAAGGTTTGCCTGTGCTCCTGTATCTTTTCACAGCGCGTGCCACAATGGATTCGCAGGTTATCAACAAGTTCTTGTCACATGGTGAAAACTCAAATCGACATGGCAGAAATGTTCCGCAAGTTTTCACCACGTGTCGGAATGTTGTTGAAAACCGTGATAGTTTCGACGAACGAGGATGGTCATGGCGGACGCCTTCTACCCCTTTGTAGGCGAGGGACCCACGAACATAGCTGGTGGCAGTATTCCCGCAAATACGCAGGTACTTCCATCAGCCACACAACCGGCACAGGCACAGCCCCCGGCGCTCCCCCACCTCGGAGGCATTGTCGAAAGCCCGGCGCGCATCGCGGTTTTCGACGACAAGTCGGCCGCACCGCGCGTCGTGGTGGTGCAGCCCAAAGACGTCCGCTCGTTCCTCGAGGAAATCACCGCCACGGTCACCAAGCTCGCCAACGAGCAGGGCGGTCGCATCTCGTTCTCCGTCATCCGCGAGGTTGTCGAAAACCTCGTACACGCCTACTTCAAGGAACCGACCATCTCCATCCTGGACGGCGGCAACACCATCCGCTTCTCAGACCAGGGACCAGGCATCCGGGAGAAGGCCAAGGCGCTCGAGTACGGCACTACCTCGGCCACCGAGGAGATGAAGCGCTACATCAGAGGCGTCGGCAGTGGCCTGCCCTACGCGCAGCAGTACATGCGAGACCACGGCGGAGACCTCACCATCGAGGACAACATCTCGGGCGGCGCGATCGTCACCATCTCGATGCCGGGGGAGCGCACGACGGTTGCCCAAGCGGGCCTGCAGACCGGCTTGCAGCCGGGGCAGGCAAACCTGCAAGAAGGGCCCATGTTGGCTGTGCCGCAGCCAGGGAAGCCGGGAGACGACCTGAGTTCGGAGCTGGCGGGCGCACAGAGTGTCCCGCAGCCGGGTCTGCAACCAGTCCAGAATGAGATGGCAGGCCAGGCTTTTAACCAGCAGCACGCGCTGATGACACAGATGGGAATGCAGCCTGGCCAGCCAGGGGCCCCGCAGCATTCCCCGCTCGCGGGGGAGGCAGGCGCGGGACAGCACGCGCCCCAGGGACCAGACTATCCGCAGCCCCAGCAGCCTGGATTCCCACAGGGTCAGCAGCACGCGTATCCGCAGCCCCAGCAAGCCGTCTATCCGCAGCAACCCTCGTACCAGCAGGGTTACGGACAGCCAGGATACCCGCAGCAGCCCGCATACCCGCAGCAGGGCTATCCGCAGCAGGCCTGGCCCCAGCAGGGCGGCTATCCGGGCTGGCCCCAGCAACCGTACCCGCGGCAGCCCTATGCCACCTATGGGATGCCGTATCCCCAGCAGCCTGCCTACCAGACGGCGCCGGGATATCCACAGCCCATGACGGGAGCGCCGGCGGGGATGCCGTTACCAGCAGAGAGTCCGCAAACAGGCGGCGCAGGCCAGCCGTGGAGCCCGGACGTCTCGCTCACCGAACGCGGACGAGAGGCCGTGACATACCTCCTCTCCCACGAGTCCGTGGGCCCAACCGAGCTCACCCAGCTCTACGGCAGCTCGATGTCCACCTGGACCCGTGAGCTCAAGCGTCTCGAGGACCAGGGCCTCGTCCGTCGCAACGGCCAGAAGCGCTTCCTCACCGAGATTGGCAGGCAAGTGGGCCAGTCGCTGTAACGCAGCCCCGGGCAGGTCGTCCCCGGCGACCGCGCGGCAGATGACGACGCGTAGGTACCGTTAGCGCCGGCGAGCAACGACGCCAAAGAGCCGCCTATTCGGGTAAACAACATCACCCCCCCACGGTGTGAGCCTCACCCCTCGTTAATTGGGGCGAGGCTCACACTGCGTTGCGGCAGATAAGCCCAAGACGTAAAGGCCGCGGCGGGCGACAGGAGGACGCAGGGCAGCAAGCAACCCGCAACCTACCGGCAAGCGTTCGGCAGGCACCAAGCGCCCAGCGGCCGGAAGCCACTTGTCGACATCGGCGCATAGTTTTCAACATTGCCGAGGGTAAACGTCCAATCTCATATATACTGAGTTTTCATCATTTCGACGGCCGGTCCGATTGGGAGGGAAGATGCCGCCAGCCAAGCTGGCGAACAAGCTGACGAACACGCCAGCAATCCAACCCAGACAGGCAGGTCACGCAGCTTAAACGTAGGAACGTCGAGAAAGTACGCCGATGGAAGACGCCAGCACGCAAACAGAGTCGGACGCCCAGATACTCTGGGAAGACGTCATCACCATGCTCGAGGACGAGGGCATGGCTCCCGCCACCCTCGCAATGTTCAAAAGTTGCACCGCGCTCGACATAGACGAAAGCACCTTCGTGCTGGGCGCAGGCTCGGGCTTCGTGAAGCGCAATGTCGAGAAGAACGCTGCCACCATCGAGGCGGTACTCGAGCAAGCTGCCTTCCAGCCCATGCAGCTGCGCGTGGAGCTCACGCGCGCCCGCGAGGGCGCCCAGGCAACGACGGCCGCCGCACCCTCCCCGGCACCCATCCAGACCACCATCTCGGCAAGCGAGTTCGAGCGCCTGCGCGAGCAGGAGCAGCGTGCCCAGCAGACGGCCGCCCCGGCGCCCGTCACCCGAATGGCAACGGCGACGACAAGCCCCGTGCCCGGCCCGCAGGACTCCCCTCGCCCGCGCGCAAAGAACCCGCTGGCGGAGGGCGTCACCGCCACGGATTCCCAGCTCACCTTCGACAGCTTCGTTGAGGGCGAGGAAAACCAGCTGGCGCTCCAGGCCTGCAAGGCCGTAGCCAACGGCAGTCACGGCTACAACCCGCTGTTCATCTACGGCAAGAGCGGCCTAGGCAAGACCCACCTGCTCAAGGCCATCCAGAACTACCTGGCCACGAACGACCCCGAGCGCATCTGCGTCTACCGCCAGGCACGCGACTTCGTGGGCGACTACACGAGCGCCATGCTCGACACTTCGCGCGGGGTCAAGGAGGCGCTCGAGCAGAACTACCACGACATCGACGTCCTCATCATCGACGACATCCAGGGCTTTCGTGGCGCTGCCAAGTCCGTTGACTTCTTCTTCGACACCTTCAACTACCTCACGAGCCACGGCAAGCAGATTGTGCTGGCGGCAGACGAGAGCCCGAGCGAGCTGGGCCTGGCCGAACGCGTGGCGAGCCGTCTGGACTCCGGCGTGACGCTGGCCGTGCAGGTGCCCAACTACGAGCTCAAGTACGGCCTCATCAAGGCCTTCTACGAGCGCATGAAGGCCGATGCCGTGGAGGACGGCCTCGCGGGGTTCGACGGCGTCATCGACGAGGACAACCTCGAGTTCATGGCGTCTCGCGCAGGCACCAACATCCGCATGATCAAGGCGTTTTGCCAGTCATGCCTGCTCTCCGCCACCACGCGCCAGCACCGGGGCGAGAAGTTCACCCGCGAGGACGTGGCGCAAATCGCAGAGACCAAGTGGGGGCGCGAGCAGCGCACCTTTACCATCGAGCAGATTCAGAACTTCATCGAGCGACGCTACGACATCAGCCACGCGGAGCTCGTGAGCAGCAAGCGCAACAAGGGCCTCATGGAGCCGCGCCACGTGGCTATCTGGCTCGCGCGCGAGCTCACGGACTCCACGCTCGCCCAGATAGGAGAGAAGTTCGGCGGCCGCACGCACGCCACTGTCAAGCACAGCATCAAGTGGGTGGAGGACCGCCGCTCGGACGACCGCATCATCCATGACAAGACATCGCGGATGAAGGAGGACCTCATGACGAGCTCATGAGGAGGGGCGCGCACGCGCCCGATTAGTTTTCCCCACGGACTGTCGAAAAGCTTTCGATAGGAGGGGAAAACCCCGCCCCCGGTGTCGAAAGACTCGTCAACAGGCTTTCAACGTTGACGAACAGGCTCGGTTCTCTTCAAGGAAATCTGCGAAGAACTGGGCTCTGAGCGGCAGGTTCTCTCGCTTCTCAACATTTCGACACGGCTTACTAATACCACTAGCCTTTTATATATCTATATAAGAACAGATAGAGGAGAACCCATGCGCTTCACCGTCAGCCAGTCCTCGCTTGCCAAGGCACTGTCCGTGGTCTCCAAGGGCATAGCCACGCACTCCACCATCCCCGTGCTCGGAGGCATCCTCATGCGCGCGGTCAACGGCACCCTTGAGATGCAGGCGACGGACCTGGACACCTCCATCCGTCACAAGATCGCCGCCAACGTCGAGGAGGAGGGTGAGACGGTCATCTCCGGCAAGATGCTCTCCGGCATCGTCAAGAACCTCTCAGACGCTTCGGTGACCTTTGACGGCGGCGAGGGCACCATCCAGCTTTCGTGCGACAAGAGCTCCTTCCACCTCAACACGCTGAACCCGGGAGAGTTCCCGAGCTTTCCCGAGGTTGCCATGGAGCGTAACGTTGAGCTGCCGAGCGAGCTTCTCTCCGAGATGGTGAACAAGGTCTATAAGGTGACCTCTCGCGACGCCTCTCGCCCCATCCTGGCCGGCATCCTGCTCAATGTGGAGCAGAACCTCGTGAGACTCGTGGCCACGGACTCCTACCGCCTTGTGGTCTGCGACACGAACGTCGACACGCCGGACCTCGCCGAGACCTTCGAAATGATCATCCCCGGCGGTGTGTTCCACGATGTCCTCTCGCTGCCGAGCGAGTCCGGCACCATCATTATCGGAGCCACGGCCAACCAGGTGGTCTTCGTCTTTGGCAACACCACCTACGTCTCGCGCCGCATCGAGGGCAACTTCCCCAACTACAAGCAGCTGCTGCCGAGCTCGTGCCTCACGTCCGTGAAGATGCGGGTGGCAGACCTCTCGGGCGCCCTTCGCCGCGTGAGTTCCATCGCCACGTCCAACTCCTCGGTGCGCATTGACGTGGACCCGGACGGCCAGCAGATTACCCTGTCCTCCACCTCGCCGGACCAGGGTGACGCGCGCGAGGTGGTTGGCGTGGCCGTTGAGGGCCAGCCCAACTCGATCTGCATGAACTATCGCTACGTGGGTGACTGCGTGGGCGCCCTCAAGGAGGGCTCTGAGGTGACGCTGGAGCTGCAGGAGTCCATGCGCCCCGGCGTCTTCAAGAGCTACGACAAGATCAACTACCTCTACCTGCTCATGCCGGTGAGGATGTAACCGCCGTGTCGCTTACCGTCCGAAACGTCAGCTTCAGCGGCTACCGCAACCTGGGCGAGCGAGAGCTTGCGCTCGACGAGGGTGTGACGGTGCTCGTGGGGCCCAACGCCGTTGGCAAGACCAACACGGTGGAGGCGCTCGAGTATCTCACGGCCGGCCAGTCGTTCCGCAAGCCCTCGCCGGCCGAGCTGCTGGCCCCCGGTGCCGCCGAGGCGCGCGTGGCGGCACGGCTCGAGGGAGACGGCCGCGTCATAGACGTGGAGTTGCGCGTGACGCCCGAGAAGCGGCGCTTTTTGCGCAACGGCAAGCCGTGCCAGGCACGCGACCTGCCCGGCACGCTGCTCTCCGTGCTGTTCTGCCCGGACGATCTTTCGCTTGTGAAGGGCTCCGCCTCGCGGCGCCGCACGGAGCTTGATGCGTTTGGCGCCCAGGCAAACGCGGGCTATCGCAAGGTGCTCGCCACCTACACGCGCACGGTGGAGCAGAGGAACCGTCTGCTGCGCGACGGCGTGGGCGGCGCTCTGCTGGACGCTTGGGACGAGAGCGTGGCCATTGGCGGCGCCACGCTGCTCTACCATCGCCTGAGCCTATTCGCGCGCCTCTCGGCGCTTGTGAGCGAGGTGTACGGCGAGGTTGTGCCCACGGAGCGGTTGGCGTGCCGCTACAAGGCCAGCGTGGACGAGGCAGGCCCTGACGGCGTTCCCGTGGCTCCAGACGGCCGGCCACTTGCGGAGCTTGGACGAGGCGAGCTGACCGAGGTGCTTCGCGAGCGACTCGCGGCGGCACGCCCGGACGACGTGCGTCGGTGCCAGACCACGGTGGGCCCGCACCGCGACGACGTGCAGTTTGCCATCGACGGACGCGACGCCCGCACCTTTGGCAGCCAAGGCCAGCAGCGTACGGTGGCGCTTGCCTGGAAGATGGCCGAGGTTAGGCTCTGCGAGCGCCTGCTGGGCGAGCGGCCGCTACTGCTGCTCGACGATGTGATGAGCGAGCTCGACGAGAGCCGTCGCGCCTGTGTGACGCGCTTCGTGGAGGGTGGTATCCAAACGGTGATTACCACCACCAACCTGGGCTACTTCACTCCGGAGCTCCTCGAGCGCATGAGGGTCGTCCATTACGGGCAATGACGTGTGGGATTGGGGGCAGGGTCTTCTCCAGCTTTTCCTGAAAACCGCGGGGTTGGTGACAGGCCTCTTCCCGGCTTTCAGGAAAGCTTGAAAGGGCCTGCCCCAAAGTGGGGGGGGGTCGAGATGAGGGTTAGGTCGAAGCGAGGGCTCGAGCGGGCGGAGTATGACCCGCTTGACCCGGCCAAGCAGCATGCGGTGGTCTCTGCCGGAGCGCTCGTGTCCGGCTACCTCGACGGCAAGATGCTCGCCGGTGCCTCGGACGCCTCGCGTGCGCTCGTGACCTGGCGTCGCATCGCGGGGCGCCGTGCCGCCAAGCACACCATGGCCGTGTGGCTCAACCGGCCCAAGACGGGCGAGGGGCTGCCGGAGATGGTTGTCTACCTCGATGGAAACGCCCTCATGCAAGATCTCACCACCAACGCCGAGCTCTACGTGGAGCGCCTTGCCTACGCGGGCCTGCCCGTGGCGCGCGTGCGCTTCAGGCTCTCGCGCAAGGCGGGCCAGCGCCCCGCGGAGCCGCAGGCGGGAGCCGAGTGCGAGCCGCGGGCCCAAGACCTGCCGCCTCTCACCGCGCTCGAGCGCGCGCAGGTGAAGCAGGCCTGCGCCAACCTTCCGGACCGTTTGCGCGCAAGCGCGTCTGAGGCCATGAGTCTGTCACTCCGGCGCAGAAAGGCCGAAGATACCGGAGACAAGCAGATGCCGCCCCAGAGTGGCCGATAGGGCCTAATCGGGCCAAACCGCCTTTCCCATACGTCCTTTCTGTACTTGGGCTGTAACAAATTGAGCCTATCAACTAGAATTAGAAGGCTAAGCAAATCCGCGTCGGGCGGAGGCGCGCCTGGGGCCGTTGCCCAGGCGACGGTTCGGCCGCTCTCGTCGCGGGCAAACGCGAGGGAAGGGAAACGGGTGGCATCCAAGAAAGAGGAGCACGCCTACGACGGTAGCGAGATCAAGGTTCTCGAGGGCCTTGACCCGGTTCGCAAGCGTCCTGGCATGTACATCGGCTCGACGAGCGCGAGCGGCCTGCACCACCTGGTCTATGAGATCGTCGACAACTCCGTCGACGAGGCGCTTGCCGGCTTCTGCAGCGAGATTGCCGTGACCATCCACGCAGACAACTCGATCACCGTTGCCGACAACGGCCGAGGCATCCCGGTCGACAAGCACCCCACCAAGAAGATCCCGACGCTTGAGGTCGTCCTCACGGTCCTGCACGCCGGCGGCAAGTTCGACAACGCGGCCTACAAGGTCTCCGGCGGCCTCCATGGCGTGGGCAGCTCCGTCGTGAACGCCCTCTCCAGCAAGCTCGTGGTGCAGGTACGCCGCGACGGCAACATCTACGAGATGGCCTTTGCCCGTGGCAAGACCACCGAGAAGATGAAGATCGTGGGCGAGTCCAAGACCACAGGCACCACGATCACCTTCTGGCCCGACGCCGACATCTTCGAGACCACGGTCTACGACTATGACACCCTGCACGACCGCTTCCAGGAGATGGCGTTCCTGAACCGCGGCCTCAAGATCACCCTCACCGACGAGCGCGAGCTCACCCCGCGCGTGGACGAGTTCTGCTACACCGGCGGCATCATCGACTTCGTCCAGTTCCTGAACGAGGGCAAGGAGGTCGCCGACGGCCTCAAGAAGCCCATCTACCTCGAGGGCAAAAACGATGCCTCCGACGCGGCAAAGATGGGCGAGGTTGAGGTGGCCATCCAGTGGAACACCTCCTACTCCGAGACCGTCATGAGCTTCGCCAACAACATCTTCACCCCCGAGGGCGGCACCCACATGGAGGGCTTCCGCACGGCGCTCACCCGTGTCGTGAACGACTACGCGCGCAAGCAGAACATCCTCAAGGAGAAGGACGCCAACCTCACGGGTGACGACATCCGCGAGGGCCTCACGGCTGTCATCTCCGTCAAGTTGGGCGACCCGCAGTTCGAGGGCCAGACCAAGGCCAAGCTCGGCAGCTCCTTCATGCGCCCGCTCGTGATGAAGGTGGTGTCCGAGGGCCTCTCCGAGTACCTCGAGGAGCACCCCAAGCAGGGCCGCACCATCGTGAACAAGGCCGTCCAGGCGTCCAAGGCCCGCACCGCGGCCCGCAAGGCCCGCGAGGCCACGCGCCGCAAGAGCCTGCTCGAGACCGCGAGCCTGCCCGGCAAGCTCGCCGACTGCTCCGTGCGCGACGCCGAGCTCACCGAGCTCTTCATCGTGGAGGGCGACTCCGCAGGCGGCTCGGCCAAGGACGGCCGTCGGCGTGACATCCAGGCCATTCTGCCCCTGCGCGGCAAGATCTTGAACGTGGAGCGCGTGGGCGACCACCGCGCCTTCTCGTCCGACACGATTCAGTCGCTCATCACGGCCATCGGCACGGGCGTGACCACGGCCTCCGGAGACGGCGGAGACTTCGACATCTCCAAGGCCCGCTACCACAAGATCATCATCATGACGGACGCCGACGTTGACGGTGCGCACATCCGCATCTTGCTGCTGACATTCTTCTACAAGTACATGCGCCCGCTCATCGACGCCGGCTACATCTACTCCGCCTGCCCGCCGATCTTTGGGATCAAGGTTGGCAAGAAGATCCACTACGTCTACCCCAACGGACGCCAGGCGGAAGACGAGATTCTCCGCGACGCCATCCAGGGCCTGGGCTTCACGTACGACGAGGACGAGGCCGGGGAGAAGGACGCCTCCGGCAAGCTCAAGAAGAAGAAGCGCGGCTACACCGTCCAGCGTTACAAGGGTCTGGGCGAGATGGACCCCAAACAGCTGGCGAGCACCACGATGGACCCCAAGACCCGCATCCTGCAGCGCGTCACCATCGATGACGCCGCCATGGCCGACAAGGCCGTGCGCGAGCTCATGGGCTCGCAGGTGGAGTATCGCCGAGACTATATCGAGCGGCATGCACATGACGCTCGATTCTTGGACGCCTAGGGCGGCCCCCCGGCGCCCCATCCTGTCCTCAGGCCTTCGCTTGTGTACCTCGCTACTCGGCGCTCGGCCTTCGTGACAGTCTGGGGCAAGGGAAGCCCTCGCCGACCTGAAGGGGCCGGGCGAGGTGGGGTTCCGTCGCCTGGTTCGTCGCTTGCGTGCCTCGGTACGCGGTGCTCCTCTTCTGGGCCAGCCTCCGGAGCCTCAGAAACCCTCGCCGAGCTGAGGGGATGCAGGCAAGGGTGACAGAAGCGCCCTGTTCGATGGGGCGACAACGGGAACTCCTGGCACTTTGAGCGTTGCACGTGAAACACCGCAGATGGCCGTACGGCTGGCTGCGTAGCGAGAAAGGCCACATGTGGCAGACGACAACAACAAGAACGACGACGGCCTGATGCCGCCCGCCGCGGGGGCTGGCAACACCTCTGACCTCCCCGAGGACCTGAGGCGCCTGCTCGACCGCGCCCAGGCCGACGACGAGGGCGCCGACGTCTACGTCGAGGGCGACGATGACGAGGACGACGACGATGACGGCGAGCTCGAGGAGGAGTTTGGCCAGGCCGGCACCGGCACCGACTCCGGCGAGACCGACCAGTTTGGTGGCGCCCTCCAGATCAAGGAGTTCGGCCACGAGATGCGCCAGTCCTTCATCGAGTATTCGATGTCGGTCATCACGGCTCGCGCCCTCCCGGACGTCCGAGACGGCCTGAAGCCAGTTCATCGCCGCATTCTCTACGCGATGAACGAGTCCGGCATCTTCCCCAACCGTCCGCACAAGAAGTCTGCGTGGACGGTCGGCGAAGTTATCGGTAAGTACCACCCGCACGGCGACTCCGCGGTGTACGAGACAATGGTCCGTCTCGCCCAGTGGTTCAGCCTGCGCACGCCGCTGATCGACGGCCACGGCAACTTCGGCAACATCGACGGCGACTCCGCGGCAGCCATGCGTTACACCGAGTCCCGCCTCGCCAAGCCCGCCATGGAGCTGCTGCGCGACCTTCAGAAGGACACGGTGGACTGGCAGCCCAACTACGATGAATCGCTCTCCGAGCCCTCCGTCTTGCCGGCGCGCTTCCCCAACCTGCTGGTGAACGGCTGCAACGGCATCGCCGTGGGTATGGCCACGAACATCCCGCCGCACAACCTCGGCGAGGCCATCGAGGCCACCTGCATGCTCATTGACAACCCCGACGCCACCACCGACGAGCTCATGACGGTGCTGCCCGGTCCGGACTTCCCCACCGGCGCCATCATCATGGGCACCGACGGCATCCACGACGCCTACGAGACCGGCCGTGGCTCCATCACGGTTCGCGCCAAGGCCCACGTGGAGACCACCAAGACCGGGCGCAGCCGCCTCGTCTTCACCGAGGTGCCGTACCAGGTCAACAAGGGCACGCTGCAGGAAAAGATTGCCCAGCTCGTGAACGAGAAGCGCATCGAGGGCATCTCCGACATGCGCGACGAGTCCAACCAGAAGGGCATCCGCCTCGTCATCGAGCTCAAGAAGGACGTCATCCCGCAGGTCGTCCTCAACAACCTCTACAAGTTCACGCAGCTCCAGACCACGTTCGGCGTCATCAATCTCGCCCTCGTGAATGGCGTGCCCAAGCTGCTGACCCTGCGCGAGATGCTGCAGCACTACATCGACCACCAGGTTGACGTGGTGACTCGCCGCACGCGCTTTGACCTCAAGAAGGCCCAGGCCCGCGCCCACATCCTCGAGGGCTACCTCATGGCCCTCGACCACATCGACGAGGTCATCAGCATCATCCGCTCGAGCCGCACGGACTCCGAGGCCAGCGCCCGCCTCATCGAGCGCTTTGGCTTCTCGCCTGAGCAGACCCAGGCCATCCTCGAGATGCGCCTGCGCCGCCTGACCGGCCTCTCCCGCGACCAGATCGAGGAAGAGCTGGCGGGGCTGCGCAAGGCCATCGCCTACTACGAGGACCTGCTGGCCAACCCGGTCAAGATTCTGGGTGTCATCAAGGACGAGATGCGCGAGATCGAGCGCAAGTTCGCCGACAAGCGCCGCACCAAGATCTCGGCCGAGGGCACCAAGGAGCTCAACGTCGAGGACCTTATCGCCGACGAGGACATGGTCGTGACCGTGACTCACGCCGGCTACGTGAAGCGCACGCCGGTGGACACCTACCGCTCCCAGAAGCGCGGCGGCAAGGGCGTTCAGGGCGTGAACCTCAAGGAAGAGGACTTCGTCGAGGAGCTGTTCGTGGCGAGCACGCACGACTACGTGCTGTTCTTCTCGAACAAGGGCAAGGTCTACCGCCTCAAGGTGCATGAGCTGCCTATTGGCCAGCGTACTGCGCGCGGCAGCCACATCTCCAACCTGGTGCCCTTCAGCGAGGGCGAGCACTCGGCGGCTGTCATCACCTGCCGCTCGTTCCCCGAGGATGACTTCCTCATGTTCGCAACCAAGAACGGCACCGTGAAGAAGACGGCCATGAGCGCCTACGACCGCACACGCAAGGATGGCATCATCGCCATCAACCTGCGCGACAACGACGAGCTCGTGAACGTGCGCCGCGTGCGAGAGGGCGAGAAGGTCATCCTCGTCTCCACGGATGGCAAGGCCATCATGTTCCCCGAGAGCGACGTGCGCCCGATGGGCCGCGACACGAGTGGCGTCCGCGGCATCACGCTCAAGGGCGACGCCACGATGCTTGGCATGGAGATCACCAACGGCAAGGGAGACCTCTTTATCATCACGGAGAAGGGGTACGGCAAGCGCACGCCGGTTGCCGAGTATCCCGAGCACAAGCGTGGTGGCCAGGGCGTCTACACCATCACGATGACGGCCAAGAAGGGCCAGCTCGCAGCCTGCCGCGTGGTTGGTCCGCAGCACGAGCTCATGATCGTGTCCGGCGACGGCGTCGTCATTCGCGTTAAGGTGAACGACATCTCCAAGCTTGGGCGCTCCACCCAGGGCGTCAAGATCATGAGCGTGGCTGACAATGACAGCGTCTGCGCGATTGCCCGCATGGTGGCCGCGAGGCCTGATGCGAAGCCCGCCGACCCGAACCCGGCCCAGCCGGACCACGGTGTTGCCACGGCGCCGAGCGGCGATGATCCGGTGGACATTGGTGGGGACGAGCAGTTTGACGAGTCCGTGATCGACGAGTAGCGCCATCTTGTAGACGCCTGACGACCGAGCGGCCGACCCCTGCGCTCAGGGTCACTTGCCTCGCAAGTCCCTTTGCCCCTTGCTTCGGGGTTGGTCGCTCGGCCTGTTGGTGACGCTGTAGAGGCTGCTCGCCGAGAGTAGCGATTCTAGCTTGATGAAAAAAGGGGACTGCCGGGTGGCAGTCCCCTATTTACTTTTGGCCGGCGGTGTTGAAATCGGCGGGTGAGAGGTTTTCGACGAAGTCGTGGAAGTCCTGTTCCTCACGGGCTTGCTCGTCGCGCTTGATTGCGTCGAAGTCGGGCATGCCGGCGGATTCGAGCACATCCTCGGCCGCATAGACGGGAACTTCGGCCCGAACGGCGAGCGCGATGGCGTCCGATGGGCGGGCGTCGATGTGGTGCTCGGCTCCGCTCGCGTCAAAAACGTTGAGCGAGGCGTAGAAGGTAGCACCCTCCACGCGGTTGATGCTCGCGGACTCGAGCTTGCCGCCCAGCACATCGATGACGGTGCGCAAGAGCTCGTGGGTCATCGGGCGCGGCCGCTCGACGCCATCGATGCCGCGGGCGATGCAGGCTGCCTCGACCGTGCCCACGCTGAGGGGCAGCACGTTGAGGGACGCCTGCTCACGGTCCTGCTCGTCAGCCACCTCCACCTCAAGGCTGTCCTTGTCGTAGCGATTGCCCTCGCCGGCCTCGGCGGGGCGCAGCACGACGGCGGACGGGAGGGGACCCGCGCCCACGATGACGTTCTTGATGCGCATACGAATCATGGAGTCTCCTCTCGTCTCATAGTCCTTGCCGCGTGCGGGGTCACCATCCTGGCGGGACATGGCTCCGGGCCCTTTGGCATCGTCTCCTGCGGCGCCTCAGGTCTCATGGACGCCTCATGAAGGCGCTCAGTACGTAGTGCTCAATACTACCCGTTGGCGGCGTGCAGCTTACCGTTCGCCGGTAGCGGTGCCAAGAAATCGGGATTTCAGCTGGTCACGGGCATATAAAAAAATTCTCAAAAAAGTTGTTGACCTTTTGGAAGGGCTTCGGGTACTATAGCGGAGCGCGATGTGGAACACGCACCGCACAGGGGCCCGTAGCTCAGTTGGTCAGAGCGTCCGGCTGATAACCGGGAGGTCACAAGTTCGAACCTTGTCGGGCCCACCACCTTTTGTCAATAAACACCCCAGCGTGAGCCGAGTCGCCGCTGGGGTGTTTATTACTTTCTAGCGAGAGTTGCGCGCACGCGGAGCGCTCGAGCGGAGGTTGCCGACGGGTTCCGTCTGGCAGACATCGCAATGCCGAGTTCTTGTGATGGGGCCTTTTGGATGCGTCTCTGGTTTTGACGCGCCAGAAAATGCTTTATCATGTTCTGGCACCTGCGGGGACGTAGCTCAGTTGGGAGAGCGCGGGCTTTGCAAGCCTGAGGTCGTGGGTTCGATCCCCATCGTCTCCACCATGAACGTTGCAGCCGGCGACTTAGTTCGCCGGCTTTTTTGTATCTCCTACCCCGGCCGCTCGGCGATAAGCCTTCTCGGCTCCCGGCGCGAACCCTGGTTTCCCGTTTTTGGGCTCACGGGCCTATGCCCAGGGGGCTTCTAGGAAGTGCCGCGTCTGCCCGGCGGCTCTTGTGTGGAGATGAACAGCCGGGTCGTTTTGTGTGAGGGGTGGGCCAATCGTCTACCATGGACGAAGCCTTTACGAGGGCCTACGCGGTTCTTGCGCATGAGGCCTATCGACAACACCCCTAGAAAGGACGCCCATGCCCATCTCCAAGGAACTCGACCAACTGTCCTGCGAGCTCATGGGCGAGGCTCTTGACATGCTTGCCGAGGGAACCCCCATCGCCGCGGTCGCCAGCGTCATGGATGCGTCGGGGGACCGTCTCACCTGTGCCTTCGAGGAAGACTCGCCCGAGATGTGCCTCGAGGCGGCGCGCACATGGGTGCACTCTGGTGGCAAGGCTTCGGGCACGGCCTCCAAGGCTGGGAAGTCCTTGGCGGGCAAGGCCTGCTACTACGCTATTGCCTACGAGGGTGCCATTGATGATCCCGAGACGGGCGACACCTTCAACGATGCCCTCATCCTTGAGTTTGGCGAGCGTGAGGCCGAGACGGCCTATTCCGCCTATGTGCTCGTGGATGGCATTGGTGCGGGCGATGAGTTCCGCTATACGGACCCCGAGCCTGCGGGCGAGCTTCCCTGCCTGCTGTAGGGTGGGCGCTCTGCGGCGGACCCGCGGCGACGTTCGCAGTCCCTCGCACACCAGACGTCCGGTCCGTATCACGTGGTTTTATGTATCGGCCGTGTGAGCTGCCAAGACTCCGCTCGCCGCGCTAAACTGTACCGTTGGCCGAGAAGCCGGGGCTATGACGCCCGGCTTGGTATCGGCATTCACCACGTTCTGTAGTCGCGTGCCTCCGGGCGCGCGTGTCTAGGATTGAGGAGCCCATGCGCCAGGAGAACCTCCGCAACATCGCCATCATCGCGCACGTCGACCACGGCAAGACCACCCTCGTGGACAAGCTGCTGCGCGCCACGGATGCCTTCCGTGCAAACCAGCAGGTCGAGGACCGTGTTCTTGACTCCAACGACCAGGAGCGCGAGCGCGGCATCACCATCCTGGCCAAGAACATCTCCATTGAGTACAAGGACGTCAAGATCAACGTCATCGACACTCCGGGCCACGCCGACTTTGGCGGCGAGGTGGAGCGCGTGCTCAAGATGGCCGACGGCGCCCTCCTGCTCGTCGACGCCTTCGAGGGCCCGATGCCGCAGACCCGCTTCGTGCTTCGTCACGCCATTGACGCGGGCCTCTCGATCATGATTGTCGTCAACAAGATCGATCGTCCGGGTGCCGATCCCGAGAAGGCCTACAACGACAGCCTCGACCTTATGGCCGACCTCGGAGCCACTGACGAGCAGCTCGAGTTTGCCATGGAGCATGTCGTCTACGCCTCTGCCATGAACGGCTTCGCGCGCCTCGACCCGTCCGACGACAACGACAACATGTATCCCCTGCTGGACATGATCGTCGACGACATGCCCGCCCCCGACGCAGACCCGGACGGCCCCCTTGCCATGCAGTGCGTCACCATCGACCACTCCAACTTCGTGGGCCGCATCGGCATCGGCCGTGTCTACTCAGGTACCGTCCACGACGGTGACCAGATTCTCGTCGTGAAGAATGACGGCAGCCGCGCCACGGCCACGGTCAAGCAGCTCTTCACCTTCGACTACCTTGGCCGCAGGGAGTGCAGCGAGGTCAAGGCCGGCGACATCGGCGCCGTGGTGGGCATCGATCGCACCGACATCGGTGACGTCTACACCGACCCCGAGAACCCCGTTGAGCTCGACCCCATCGAGATTGACCCCCCGACTCTCGCCATTGTGTTTGAGGCCTCGACTTCCCCGCTCGTTGGCCGCGAGGGCGACATCGTGGGTGCGCGCCAGCTCAAGGAGCGCCTCATGACCGAGGCCGAGAACAATGTGACGATGCGCATCGAGGAGCTGCCGGACAAGACGGGCGTCGAGGTTGCCGGCCGAGGCATCCTGCACCTGTCCGTTCTCATGGAGTCCATGCGTCGCGAGGGCTTCGAGTTCCAGGTTGGCCGCCCGCGCGTCCTCATCAAAAAGGACGAGAACGGCAACCGCATGGAGCCGTTCGAGCAGGCCGTCGTCGAGTGCCCCGGTGAGTACTCCGGCAAGGTCATCGAGGTCTTTGGCGATGCCTCTGGCACCATGACCAACATGGAGCAAGGCGACACCGTCTGCCACATCGAGTTCAAGATTCCGACACGCGGCATCATGGGCCTCAAGAACCGCATCCTTAACGTCACGCACGGTGAGGGCGTCTTCTACCACACCTTCCTCGAGTACGGCCCGTTCGTGGGCGAGCTCGACCTGCGCAAGAACGGTGCCATGATCTCCATGACCACCGAAAAGGCCGTTGCCTACGCCCTGGGTACTCTGCAGGAGCGCGGCCAGCTCTTTGTTGCCCCCGGTGACGACTGCTACGAGGGCATGCTCGTGGGCGAGCGCTCCAAGCCGGGCGACATGGTCGTGAACATCGCTCGCACCAAGCAGCTTGGCAACCAGCGCAGCTCCACGGCCGACATCGCCGTGCAGCTCACGCCGCCGCGCACCTTCACGCTGGAGGAGGCGCTGCAGTACATCATGGACGACGAGCTGGTGGAGATTACCCCGAAGAGTGTCCGCATGCGCAAGCGCATCCTCAACGCCACCGAGCGCAAGAAGGCTGCCGTCCGCGCTGGTCTGGTGAAGAAGTAAGACCTGAGGCGGGTCAAAGTCAGGTTTCGCTCGATATGCTCACTGAGCCCCGAGGCGTCTCAAGACGCGCCTCGGGGCTTTTTTGATTGCGAGCCGCCCCTGGCCGGCCTGCCAGTGAGTCAGTCTGCCAGCTCCTTTGACTCATTTTCCCGACAAGGCCTTGTCAGGAAAATGAGTCAAAGGAGCTGGCAGACATGATGGTGGGCCGACTCATATGGGGTGGCGAGTGGCGGGAGGGCACGAGCGGATGTCCCGGCGATCTGTCGTTCCGCGCTCCCCTGGCAAAAATTGCAAAATTTCTCGCGCATATGAGTCCGATTTCCGCTATACTAACCAGCGCACTTGATTGGAGAGTTGTCCGAGTGGTCGAAGGAGCACGATTGGAAATCGTGTAGGCGCCTAAAGCGTCTCCAGGGTTCAAATCCCTGACTCTCCGCCAGAGTTTACCGCGGCGCCCGATGAGGCGCCGCTTCCATATCTCTGGAGAGGTGGCAGAGCGGCTGAATGCGGCGGTCTCGAAAACCGTTTAACCACTTTGTGGTTACGAGGGTTCAAATCCCTCCCTCTCCGCCAGGGTATGACTGCAGGTCGGACAGACGTCCGGCCTGCTATTTTTTTTGCAAGTCGGGGATTTGAACCCGCGAGGGCGCCACAGCCCGCCGATGCTGTGCGGGGATGCCGGGTACACTCTTGTCCTAATCGACGAGGGGAAACTCATGGATGACTCAAAGCGGTATTTCTTGCGTTCCTGGCGCATGCTGACGTGTCGGCGCGGCTGGGTGAAGCCCATTCTCGTGCTGTCTGTTGCCTGGCTCGTGCCCATCGCCGGGCCGCTTGCCCTGCTTGGCTACGCGCTCGAGTGGGCGCGCCTGTCGGCCTGGGGTGTCGACTCGTCGCCAAAGCAGAGCAAGGTTCAGGTTGGGGGCTGCATCGTGTCTGGGTGGCGCACGTTCGTCGTCGCCCTTTGCTGGTCGCTCGTCTGGGGCTGTCTCGTGGGTTTGCTCGGGTCTGCGCTGATGGCTGGATTCGGCTCGGATGCGGCGGGTATCCTGAACGCTGCCGTCTTCGTCCCCTCGCTCTTCGTTGGCATGATCATGGAGGTGGCCATGGTCCGTGCCGCGGTCTACCAGAAGTGCTCGGCGGGCCTCAATCCGGTTCGCGTTTGGGAACTCGTGGCGAGAGACCCCAAGGGGCTGTTCAAGCTCATCGGCATCGACCTTGTGTGTGACTGCATCGTGTGGGCCCTCCTTGCGGCCGGATTCTTCGCGCTCGTGGCGCTGCGGGAAGACCAGTTCACGGGGCTCGTGCAGTTTGCCGAGATTCAGGCGAGCGGCCTCCAGATGATGGGCGGTATCGTTCCGGTGGGCATGAGCGTGCAGATTGTCCAGGTTGTGATAGAGATCCTGCAGGTGGCGATTCCGCTTGCGGTGGTGTTTGGCTTCCCTATCTCTGTGGTGACGGTTGCGGCTCTCCTGCTTCGCGCGAACGCGGTTGGCCTGTGGATGGCGAAGTTTAACGTTCCCGAATGGGGTGGGCCCTCGGATCCGCTGCCGTGCGCCGCCCAGCTTCCTCCCGATGCTGGAGCGACGCGATAGCGGGCCGTTGAGGCGCCCTTGTCTGTTGTTGGACGAAGACCCCGGAATCGTTCCGTTCGATGAAAAACGTCTGCGTTTTCCAGGTGAACGGTAGCCTGGGAGCCTCCGGTGGCTGGAACATAATTCCAAATTCTTGAATTTCACGGAGACCCGGCACCGCTAGCTGCGGTGTCAGGTCTCCGTTTGTGCCAAAGGGGAGTTTTGTCAGACCGGCCTGATAGGCTCGAGACGGTAGGTACGGAGAAGGCCGAGCGTGGCGCGGGGGTTGGAAAGTTTGGAGGGGTGACAGTTGTGTGCAGCCTGTGCGGGGTGACGCTGGCCCGCAGGGTTTTTCTGCCCGCAATTGTCTGATACGTGGTATTATTCGCCACCGAACCTTTCCTGCTCCGGGCGCAAACCTTCACGTCCCGGGGCCATTAGCCCAGAGGAGGTGACCACATGAAGGCTTATGAACTGCTGTTTTTTGTCGACCCCACCATCACCGACGAGGTGCGCGCTGGCGTTATGAAGCGTGTTGAGGTTGCTATCACCGAGAACGGTGGCAAGATCGACAACGTCGACAACTGGGGCAAGCGCAAGCTCGCCTACGAGATCGACAAGCTCACGGAGGGTGACTACACTCTCGTCAACTTCCAGGCTGACCCCTCGCAGATCGCCGAGCTCGACCGTATTCTCCGCATCAACGACGCGGTGAAGCGTCACATGGTCGTGCGTCGTCCGGACAGCGAGTAAGTTAGCAACGGAGCGGGCCCTGTCCCGTAGGGTCGCCGAGCCCGCCAGAGGAAGGTAGTGAGTGCTGTGAGCATCAATCGAGTGAACATTACGGGCAACCTGACCAGGGATGCCGAGCTGAGGGCTACCCAGAGCGGAACGCAGATTCTGCGCCTGGGCGTGGCGGTCAATGACCGTCGCCGCAATCCGCAGACCGGCAATTGGGAGGATTACCCCAACTTCATCGACTGTGTCATGTTCGGCAGTCGTGCCGAGGCAATCTCTCGCTACCTCAGCAAGGGGACCAAGGTCGCCATTGAGGGACGTCTTCGCTATAGCTCTTGGGAGCAGGATGGCAAGAAGCGTTCTAAGGTTGAGGTCGTTGTCGACGAGATTGAGTTCATGAGCTCTCGTCAGGGCGGCCAGGGCGGCTACGGTCAGCAGGACGCTGGCTACGGTGCTCCGGCTCCGCAGCCCACGCAGCCTGCCCCCTACCAGGCACCGGCGCCCACCAACACTGCCCCCGTCGCCGTCCCGCCTTCGCCGGACGTCTACGACGCGGACATCCCGTTCTAGGCCACCTAGGTTCGCGAGCTACGCGGCCAATGGTGGTTGGCGCTCCCATTCGCGGGAGCGTCTCCGAGAGAACCGGCGTCCGGCCGCACGCCGGCCGCACGCCAACAGAAAGGTATTGAGACATGGCTACTGAGTACCAGCGTCAGCCGCGTCGCAAGTTCTGCCAGTTCTGCAAGGAGGACACTGAGTTCATCGACTACAAGGACACTCAGCTCCTTCGCAAGTACATGACCGACCGTGGCAAGATCAAGCCGCGCCGCGTCACTGGCGCCTGCACGCAGCACCAGCACGACATCGCCAACGCCATTAAGCGCGCCCGTGAGATGGCCCTCCTGCCGTACACCGTTCCTGTGGTGTCCAGCCGTGGTGGCCGTCGCAACCGCGACTAAGTAAGGAGTGTCCATGAAAGTCATCCTTCTGGGTGAGCTCAAGGGCAAGGGCGGAGAGGGCGACGTCGTCGAGGTCGCCCAGGGGTTCGCTGAGAACTTCCTGTTCCCCAACCGCATGGCCCTGAAGGCCACCAAGGGCAATCTGAAGCAGCTCGAGGAGCGTCGTCACAACATCGAGAAGCGCGAGGCTCAGCGCATCGCTGATGCCGAGGCTCTCAAGGCCGCCCTTGACGGCAAGACGGTCCTGATCGACGCCAAGGTTGGCGACGAGGGCCAGCTCTTCGGTTCCGTGACCAACGTCATGGTTGCCGATTCCATCAAGAACGAGCTTGGTGTCGAGGTCGAGCGTAAGCGCATCGAGCTCAACCGCGCCATCAAGACTTCTGGCCTGCACACCGTCAAGGTGAGCCTCTACCGCGAGATCGCGGCCGAGATCAACCTTCAGGTTGGCAAGCCCGTCGAGAAGGAGCCGGTTGTCGAGGAGGCCGCGGCTGACGCCGAGGCTACCGAGACCGAGGCTGCTGCCGAGGCCGAGACCACCGAGGCTGCCGAGTAGGCACGCTTCAAGTCTCGAATTTGATTTGAGCTGAGGGCTCGCATCCATTGGCTGCGAGCCTTTTTGCTTGCTTTACGGCTGGGGCAGGCTGGTTCCGGCGGTCGCATTCTGTGCCCGAGGGGCCCGAGCGCAGCTGGCCTCGGTGGCTGAAACTCGCACCTCACGGCGAAGATGTCTCCCTTGGGGGAGTTTCGCGAGTTGTGCGTATTCCCGCTCGTGATGCGGCATCCCGCGGGCAAATCATCGGCGGGTTGCCTTCTTCGACATTCTTTGTGACAAGCTCTGACAATCCTCGTAGGGTGTGTTGCTCACTCGCACTTTCAATCGTGCCGGCGAGTTTTGGTTTGCGGTACGCCTTACGGCGGCTTTACCTCGATAGGTGCATTTACCTGCGACTATACGAAAAGGCTGGTAAAATGGGCGACTCACAAGGCGGCGCTTGGCTTCACGTATGGACGGACGGCAGGTTGTTCGTTCATGTTGAAAACATGCGCTGCCCCCATTTCTCAATTGTTGAAAAGTGTGAAAACTCAAAACGCTCGAGGTAGAAGGCATGAGGAATTAACAATGCCTAAATGGCGCTTACGAAACCGAGTTGCAGTGCCGCCGCCCGGCTATGGCAGAGAAGCGGAGATGCGCACGGACCTGCTGGTCACAAATGGCGCCCATGTACTATAGACGTGCATATTTGCACGTAGGGAACTCCCGAAAGGCCTTATGGACGACAACGCCTACAACTCCGCGCCCTCACCGGCATCCTTCGACTCCATCAAGCGTATGCCCCAAGACATTGCCGCCGAGCGCTCCGTGCTCTCGGCGATGCTGCTCTCCCCCGAAGTCCTGGAATCTGCGCTTGTCGAGATCGGCGAGGACGACTTCTTCCTCGACGCCAACCGCATCATCTTCAAGGCCATGCGTACGATGTTCGAGCGCGGCAACCCCCTGGACCCGATCTCCCTTGCGGACTATCTCACGTCTACGGGCGAGCTCGAGCGCGCCGGAGGCATTGCCGCCCTCGCGCGCCTTGGCGAGGATACGTTTGCCATCGCAAGCTGGAAGCACCATGCTGAGATTCTTCATCGCGACTCGACCCTCCGCCTGATGATTGATGCCTCCGCCAAGATCGCGAACCTCGCGATCAACGCGCCCGAGGACACCAAGGAGGTCGTTGACACCGCCGAGAAGATGCTGCTCGACGTCACGAACCGCGACATCAAGACGACGTACGTCACCATCGAGGACGCGATGGTGAGCCTGCAGGACGACCTGTCCCGCATGAGCCAGGAGGGCGGTCAGGCCGCCGGCATCATGACGGGTTTCCCAACGATGGACCGCATGTTCATTGGCCTGCGCGCCGGCCAGATGATCGTCATCGGTGCCCGACCGGGCGTTGGCAAGACGTCCTTCGCCCTCAACCTCGCCGTGCAGATGGCGCAGGGCGGCACCACGGTCTGCTTCTTCTCGCTCGAGATGAGCTCGGAGGAAATCGCGCAGCGGCTTCTCTCCACCTACTCGATGGTGCCCCTGCAGGACATTCGATCCGGAAACATCAAGCCCGAGGAGTGGACCCAGATCCTACAGGCCACGCAGGACCTCTCCAAGCTCGACCTGCTCATCGACGACACGCCCGGCACCACCGTGACCGAGGTTCGTGCCAAGGCGCGCCGCATGCTCCGCAACAAGGAGCGCGGCGTGGTGATTCTCGACTACCTGCAGCTTGTGAGCCCGCCGCCGTCGAAGCGCTCCGACTCGCGTGCCACCGAGGTGTCCGAGATGAGTCGTGGCATCAAGATCATGGCCAAGGACCTGGGCATTCCTGTCATCGCGCTGTCGCAGCTCTCGCGTAAGAACGAGGACAGAACCGGACACCGCGGCAAGCGCCCGCAGCTTTCCGACTTGCGTGAGTCTGGCTCCATCGAGCAAGACGCCGACATCGTTATCCTGCTCGACCGCTCCATGACGGAGGAGGAGGGCGAGCGCGAGGACCGTCCGGACTACGGCGTGACGCAGTTTGTCGTGGCCAAGAACCGTTCTGGCCCCTTGGGCATCATCGACATGGCGTTCTTTGCGGAGAAGACCAAATTCATGGAGGTCGACACGCACCACGACGACGAATAGCGCCAGACTGCTCTCTCCGGTCAGCCCGGGGCATTCCATACGTTCGGGTCACTTGCTGCGCAAGTCCCTTAACCCTCGCGTACGGAACGTCCCGGGCTGACCTGCGTTAACTCGCTTTCGCTGCTCGTCGTCGTGCTGGCGGGGTCGGGAGCTTGTTAGGGGGAAGACTACGAAACCCCCAGAATGACGTGGGCTGTGTGCCATGCCTGCTGCCGTATACTTTACGAGTTGCATGGGTGGCGCTACGTTGCCCTGCGAGCGGGTGCGGATCGCCCGCACTGCACGGGCGGCGCTCGCTGCTCGGCATCGATGTTTGAGCCGCAAGAGAGGGAGATCTTCATGCCGGCTACTGTACTGGTGGGAACCCAGTGGGGCGACGAGGGCAAGGGTAAGATTACCGACCTCGTCTCCGGTGATTTCGATTGCGTCTGCCGTTACCAGGGCGGCGCCAACGCCGGTCACACCGTCATCGCTAACGGACACAAGCTCGCCCTGCGCCAGATTCCTTCCGGCATCATGCACGAGGATGAGCTGGCCGTCATCGGCAACGGCTGCATCGTGGACCCCGAGGTCGTCATCGGCGAGCTCGACACGCTGCAGGGCCAGGGCATCTCCTGCAAGGGCCTCCGCATCTCCGGCAACGCCCACATCGTGATGCCGTACCACAAGGTGCTCGACGGCGCCCACGAGCAGAAGCTCGGCAAGAACCTCATCGGCACCACCAAGCGCGGTATCGGTCCCTGCTACATGGACAAGATGAACCGCACCGGCCTGCGCATGCAGGACATGTTGGACGATGACACGTTCCGCGAGAAGCTCGAGTCGGCCCTCGCCTACACCAACCCCATCCTCGAGAAGGTCTACGAGCTGCCGACCTACACCGTCGACCAGATCTGCGAGACCTATCTCCCGTACGCCGAGCGCCTGCGTCCCTACATCGTAGAGAGCTCCAAGCTCCTGAACGAGATGCTCGCTGATGGCAAGGACATCCTCTTCGAGGGCGCCCAGGCCACGCTGCTCGACATCGACCACGGCACCTACCCGTTCGTGACCTCGTCCAACTGCACCGCCGGCGGCGCTGTGACGGGTTCGGGCGTTGGCCCCACCAACATCAACCGCGTCCTGGGCATTGTGAAGGCCTACATGACGCGCGTGGGCTCCGGCCCGTTCCCCACGGAGCTCTCCGAGGAGGAGGGTGTGGGCAAGTTCCTGCTGGACAAGGGCCACGAGTACGGCGTGGTCACCGGTCGTCAGCGTCGCTGCGGCTGGTATGACGCCGTGATCGTCAACTACTCCGCCCGCATCAACGGCCTCACGGACATCGCGCTCACCAAGCTCGATGTCCTCGGCGGCCTTGACACCATCAAGGTTTGCACCGCCTACGAGTGCGACGGCGTTGAGTACACCACCGTGCCCGAGCACCAGAGCATCTTCCGCTCGGCCAAGCCGGTCTACACCGAGGTCCCCGGCTGGAAGGAAGACATCTCCGGCTGCAAGACCTTCGACGAGCTGCCGCAGGCCGCCAAGGACTACATCGAGCTCATCGAGAAGCTCAGTGGCGTGCGCGTGTCGCTCGTTGCCGTTGGCCCGGACCGCAATCAGACCATCAATCGCTTCTGGAACTAGCGACGTCCATGACGGGCCCGGCGTGAGCTGGGCCCGCTTTTGTTGGGGGAGGCATCTTGCAGCACGATTTTGAGATTCTGGCCGACAGCACCTGCGACCTGTCGCTCGAAGAACTTGCGAGCCTGGGCGTCGAGATGGTGCCGCTCCAGGTCTTTGTTGGCAACAGCAGCTATCAGGACATGATCGAGATTACGTCCGAGCAGTTCTATGACAAGATGGCAGCCTCCAAGGAGCTGCCGCACAGCTCGCAGCCCTCGCCCACCAGCTTCGTGGCCGCCTACACCAAGATGGCCGAGGCCGGAGCCAAGCAGATTCTCTCCATCCACATCGCCTCCGCGCTCTCTGGCACGACCAACTCGGCCCGGCTTGCCGCCGCGGACTCCCCCGTGCCCGTGCGCGTGTGGGACAGCCGCACCGCCACGATGACGCATGGCATGCTGGTCAAGGAGGCCTGCCGCATGCGCGATGCGGGGGAGACGCTCGAGGCCACGCTTGATCACCTCGAGAAGCTCCGCGAGCAGGAGCTGCTCATCTTTGTGCCCGACACGCTGGAGAACATTGTCAAGAACGGGCGTTGCTCCCGTGCGAAGGGCCTCATGAGCTCACTGCTCAACATCAAGGCCGTGCTGGCCGTGGGCGATGACGGCACGCTTTCGCCGGTGGGCAAGGGCCGCGGCACGCAGCGCGCCCTCGAGGCGATGGCCAAGCTCGTCGAGGACAAGTACGGCAAGGGCGCCAAGCTCACCGCCACGCTCCTGACGGTCCGCAACCAGAAGGGCTGCGACGAGATGGTCGAGATCCTGCGCAAGCGCGGCTTCGACCTCGACATCGTGGCCACCTACAATGCCGGCCCGGTCATCGCCACGCACACGGGTGCCGGGCTCATCGGCTTTGGCTGCGTTCCCACCGACGCGCTCTATACGTAGGCCGGAGGACTTGCGTGTGGGCTGACCAGGCTTGGGTCCCGCGGAGAAGGGCGGAGTTCCGAGGTGGCCTGGCTGTGCCCCTGCCGGCGGGGCTCCCTGCAAGCGGGAACCCACGACTGTTGTTTCACGAGCAACTTCAACGGATAGGAGATTCACCATGAGCACTGCCGAGAAGGTCGACATTCTCCTGCTAGGCGCCGGTGGTCGCGAGCATGCGATGCTCCGCAAGCTGGCCGAGAGCCCGCGCGCGGGCAAGCTCTGGGCCGCACCGGGCAACGGCGGCATCCTCGCCGAGGCCGAGCTGGCCGAGGGCCTTGACCAGAATGACCCGGCCGCCGTGGCTGAGTTTGCCAAGACGCACGGCATCGGGCTCGTGGTGATTGGCCCAGAGGCCCCGCTCGTGGCTGGCGTGGGCGACGCGGTTCGTGCCGCGGGCATCGCGTGCTTTGGCCCGAGTGGCGATGCTGCCCAGATGGAGGGCTCCAAGCTCTTTGCCAAGCAGGTCATGGAGCGTGCGGGCGTTCCCACGGCTCGCTACAAGAGCTTCACCGAGCAGGGTCCCGCCGAGGATTACGTGTGCGAGCTCGCTGGCCCGTGCGTGGTGAAGGCCGACGGCCTCGCTGCGGGCAAGGGCGTCATTGTGGCGCAGACCACCGACGAGGCCCTCGCCGGCGTGCGCGAGTGCTTCGCCGGCCAGTTTGGCGCTGCGGGCAACACCGTGGTGGTTGAGGAGATGCTCAAGGGCCCCGAGTGCTCGCTGCTGGCTCTCACGGACGGCAAGACCGTGATTCCGCTCGCGAGCTCGCAGGATCACAAGCGCGCCCTCGAGGGCGACCTTGGCCCCAACACGGGTGGCATGGGCGTCTACTCGCCGGTGCCTTTCGTGACGCCCGAGGAGCACGAGGCCATGGTCGAGGTTGAGCGCAAGGTCGTGGCGCAGCTCGCGGCTGACGGCATCACCTACTCCGGCTGCCTCTACGGCGGCTTCATGCTCACCAAGGACGGCCCCAAGGTGCTCGAGTTCAACGCGCGCTTTGGCGACCCGGAGACCCAGGTGGTGCTCCCCCGCATGAAGGCCGACCTCGTGGACGTGTTCATGCGTTGCGACAACGGTACGCTCGACGGCGCGGACGTGAGCTGGGACGACGACTGGGCCGTTTCCGTGGTGCTCACGAGCGCGGGCTACCCCGGCTCCTACGAGAAGGGCAAGGAGGTCACCGGCATCGAGGAGGCCGAGAAGCTCGAGGGCGTCACGGTTTACCACGCCGGCACCGCCATGGTGGACGGCAAGCTCGTAACCAACGGTGGTCGCGTGCTCAACGTGACAGCCGTAGCCGGCAGCTTCGAGGGCGCACGCGAGCAGGCCTACAAGGCGTGCGAGCTTATCGACTTTGAGGGTAAGACGCTCCGTCACGACATCGGTGCCCGCGCCCTTCGCGGCCGCTCCGCCTGGGAGCTCTAGCCTGTCAGTGGGGACGGGTTCTTCTGCGACTTTCCTGGTAGTTCGGGAGGTGCGGAATCAGTTTCCAGCCAAAATGTGAGTTGAGGCGTTCTTGAGAGAGGGGCGTATTTCATCCTGGGGGACGCTCCTGCCTTCGGGAGGGCGCGCCGCGGGCCTCTAAAAGGCCTGCGGCTCGAAGCTCGAGGAGAGTGGAGCCCAACCTTGAGAAGGGATGCGGGCCAAAGCTCGATGCGGGCGAGAGCAAACCTCGATGGGATCGCATTCCCAACCTCACGCCAATCGCGAGTGGTCCGCGGGCGCTAGCCGGCGGACCACCTGTATATAGGGGGTAACCATGAGTGAAGAGGCTAAGGACAGCAAGGACATCACGGAGGCGGCCGAGCGGGGGGCGTCACGCGCCGACGGCAATCATGTCGACGTCTCCCCCGCAGCCGAGCGAGGCGCCGGCGTGGCCGAGCCTGACACCACCGCGGCAGACGTGCTCGATGCGGCCGAGGCATTCACCTACGACGGCGACCGCTCCACGCACGACCACGCGAGCGGCGAGCCCCAGCGCCGCGACTTCGTCCGCGGAGACGATGACCCGCGTGATGCCGCCCTCGCAGAGCACCCGCTGACCGAGGAGACTGCCTGGACCGGCCGCATCTTCTCCGTGAGCCGCCTGCACGTGAAGCTCCCCGACGGCCGTGAGGCCATTCGCGACGTGGTGCGCCATCCGGGCGCCGTTGCCATCGTGGCCCTCACCGATGACGGTCGCATCTGCCTCGTGCGCCAGTACCGCACGGCCCTTGGCCGCGTGACGGTTGAGATTCCCGCCGGCAAGCTCGACCCGGGCGAGGACCCGCTGCATTGCGCGCATCGTGAGCTGGAGGAGGAGACCGGCCTCACCGCTCGCAAGATGGCCTACCTCACGAGCATCGCCAGCTCCGTTGGGTTCAGCGACGAGATTATCCACATCTACATGGCAACGGGCCTGGAGTCCACGCGCTCCAACCCGGATGCTGACGAGTTCATCAACGTGGACCTCGTGGAGCTGCCGCAGCTCATCGACGCCGTGCTCGACGGGCGCGTGGAAGATGCGAAGACCGTCGTGGGCGCTCTTGCCTGCGACGCCGTGGCGCATCGTCTCAATCCGCTTGTAGACGGTGCCGAGTCTCCCCTCACATAGAGTCTGGCCAGCGCAAACCATCGACTGGCGCCGGCCTTTCCCGACGATGCCATCCGGCGCTGCCGCAGCCTGGCTGTGCCGTTCGCGTCGCCGCCCTTGCCCGATGAAACTGTCTGGTGTGCCTCGTTGCTCGCCAACGATCTTTCTATCCGGCCGGTCAAGAGCGGAGCCCCCGCCCAGCCACTGAACCAAGAAGGAGCTAGTTAGTGTCCAGCAATACCCGCGGCACGTCCGAGCCGCACAAGAACGGCCACCTCTATCGTGTGTTTCTCTCGTACTACCACGCCCAGTGGCACCTGTTTGCCATCGACTCTGTGGCTGCCCTCGTGATGACGGCCGTCGACCTGGCGTTTCCCATCATCCTGCGAGCGCTTACGGGTGGGCTCTTCACCGAGGGCCCGGCGGCGATTCTCGCCCAGCTCTGGGTCATCGCGGCTGGCCTCGTGGTCATGTATGCCGTGCGCTACGCGTGCCGCTACTTCGTTGGCTACTGGGGTCACGTCATGGGCGCGCGCATGGAGAGCCGCATGCGCCAGGATCTCTTTGACCAGTACGAGCGCTTCAGCTTCTCGTACTTCGACCGCCACAACACCGGCGACCTCATGAGTCGCGTGGTCTCCGACCTCTTTGACATCTGCGAGGCGGCGCACCATGGCCCCGAGTATGCCATCATCTGCGGCGTCAAGATTGCGGGTTCGTTTGCCATCCTCGCCACGATCAACTGGAAGCTATCGCTGGCACTTGCTGTCATCACGGCCGTGCTGTGGCTCTACAATGCCCGCGCCAACCAGCGCATGCGCGCCGTGTTCATGGAGAACCGCACGCGCATTGCGGGCATCAACTCGCAGCTGGAGGACTCGCTTGGTGGCGTGCGCGTGGTGAAGAGCTTTGCCAACGAGGAGGTCGAAAAGCGCAAGTTCGCCCACAGCAACGAGGCCTATCTGGAAAGCAAGGCCAAGATGTACCACGTCATGGGCAGCTACCAGGCCATGATTGCCGCGCTGATGGGTCTGCTGTTCACGGTGGTCGTCGTCTACGGCGGCTACCTTATCGCACAGGGCGAGATGATTCCGGCAGACCTCGCCACCTACGCCCTTTACATCACCACGTTTACGGCGGCGATCGAGCAGCTTCTCAACTTCACCGAGACGTTCCAGAAGGCCGAGGCGGGCTTCCGCCGCTTCGACGAGATTCTCGCCACCAAGCCGGACGTGCTCGACGCACCTGACGCGCCCGCATTGCAGGTTACCGAGGGACACGTGGTCTATGACGGCGTGCGCTTCTCCTACGACGGCGAGCATGACGTGATTTGCGGGCTCAACCTTGACATCAAGCCGGGCGAGACCATCGCGCTTGTTGGCCCTAGTGGCGGCGGCAAGTCCACTACCTGCAGCTTGCTGCCGCGCTTCTACGATGTGGCCGAAGGCTCCATTAGCATCGACGGTCAAGACGTGCGCGACGTGACGCAGCAGAGCCTGCGCGAGGCGATTGGCCTCGTGCAGCAGGACGTCTATCTGTTTGATGGGACGATTGGCGAGAACATTGCGTATGGGTGCCCGGATGCCACGTTCGAGGAAGTGGTCGAGGCGGCGCGGAATGCCAACATCGACAAGTTCATCGAGAGCCTGCCCGAGGGCTACGAGACCGAGGTGGGCGAGCGTGGCGCCCGTTTGTCTGGTGGCCAGAAGCAGCGCATTGCGATTGCGCGCGTGTTTTTGAAGGACCCGAAGATCCTGGTGCTGGACGAGGCGACGAGCGCGCTTGACAACGAGAGCGAGCATGCGGTGCAGGAGTCGCTCGCGCGCCTGGCTCACGGGCGCACCACGCTCGTGATCGCGCACAGGCTCTCGACTATCAAGGACGCCGACGAGATTGTGACCATCGAGGGCGGCAAGGCCGTGGAGCGCGGCACCCACGACGAGCTGTTGGCGCTTGGCGGCACGTATGCCACGTACTACCGCATGCAGTTTGGCGGCTAGCGGCTGCGCTGCGAGAGGATTGTTCGATGAATGGTGTGCCAGTGCTGCGGTCGGGGCGCTCATTGGGGTGCCTCGGCCTTCTTGAGGGGTAGTTGCAAACTCGAATTGGACAGACTCTGTCGTTTGGTCTGCGTACGGCTGACACGTGTGCGCAGGCGGTGCCAAGCTCTATGTAAACTGGACGATAAGCACCGAGATATGTGAGCTGAGGGATGCTTACCCCAGTGAGCTGCCTATACTAATGCAGCTAGCTGTTCGAAGGGGCGCACCGGGGACGTGCGGCACGGTGCATCGAGACGCATGGTGGCAGCGCGGAGCGGTGCGTCGAGACGCACCGCAGCTGCGCAACGAGACACATGGCGCGCCCGCCATTGCTACACGCACGATTTGCGCGGATATCCGCCCGCGCACCCGCCTACCTGCGGGATGACCCGAAAGGCTGAAGGAACACATGGCCAAGAAGGACAAGCAGAGGACCGCCCCAACCCCCGATGAGGTCGAGGCCATATTCTCCGACGTCGACGAGACCGGCCACACCAACGCCTCAAAGGCTCGCAAGGAGCGCCGCCGCCGTAAGGCCAAGAAGGCCGCGGTGGACGTGGACCCGCTGTCGGGCGACGATCCGTCTGGCTCCAACGTCAGCAAGATCATCACCAAGACGGCCGTGAGCTTCGTGGTCATCCTTTTGCTCGTGGTGGTTCTCTCGCAGGTTGCATGCGGTATCGTGCGTCGCGCGGGTACCGCCCAGCTTGCTAAGGACGTCGACGTCAAGAGCGTGGCCTCCGCGCTCAAGAACGGCGTTGAGTGGGGCAACGGCTTCACCCAGTTCCCCGAGGACTTCTCCGTTCAGGAGGCCGACGAGAGCACGGGTCACATCGAGGTCACCGTTGTGGACACGGCGAGCAAGAACGAGATGGAGTGCCTCTCCGGCTCGCAGATTCAGGCCGCGGCGCTTTCGGTCAACGCCCTGCTGAACCCGAATATCAACCAGGTTGTCTACCATGTGAACGTGCATGTGGGCGACGACGGCAAGTTCCAGCAGTCTTCGCTCTTTGGCTTCCTCAAGCCCACAGGCAACATCAAGCAGTTCGCCACCTTCGTGTGGACCAAGAGCACCACGGCCGACGGAGGCTTCAACTTCACATGCATGATCACCGGCCTTGACGCGACGTCTGCCGAGAACCTGCGCGACAAGCTCACGGTTCAGAACAACATCCTGGACGTGATCATGCCGGGCGCAAGCACGGGTGAGGCTGAGACGGATGAGGCCGCGACCACCGAGTCGCTCTCTGCGGCTGACGCGGCTACGGCCCAGGCCGAGGTTGCCGCTGCGACCGCCGGCGACGCCGCGACGGAGCAGGCGGGCAAGTAGGCAAGTGTCGCCGTCGGGCGCCGGGCCTGGAAGCCTTCGTGACATAACGCGCGCCGGGCGCCGTATCGGGAGATGGTTCCTGGTGCGGCGCCTTTTTATATGCGGCGAGCGCTAGATGGCGCGGCTGCCACCACAATGTCTGTGCGGCGTAACTCCAGCAATTGAAGGCGAGCGCTTTGGGAGTTGAAGAAGACAAGCTGAGGTGTGCAAGCGTGCGAAAGCGTTAGGACCAGGGCTTGGAGAGGGTATAGTTTTCTGGACACCAAGTTAAGGGTGAGAGGTGTTCGGAATGACCCAAAGAAGGAAGCGCTACGACAAGCAGTTCAAGGTCGCTGCCGCTCGGGTGGTGCCGGGCGGAGAGACGAGGGTCGTCGGCCTCGCAAGGGAGCTTGGGGTCAAGGATTCCGCGCTCAGGCGCTGGGCCCAGGAATACGAGGAGATGGGCGATGCCGCCTTTCCCGGCAACGGAAGTCCCAAGGCCAACAAGGACTACGAGATCGCGAGGCTCAGGAAGAAGGTCGAGGAGCCGGGGCGCGAGAACGACCTCCTATAAAATTTCCGGGCCTTCTTGAGTCAAGACCATGCGTGAGGTGCGAGCTCATCAAGGCGCATAGGGGCGAGTTCGGCCCCATCAGGAAGGCATGCGAGATCCTCCGCGTTTCCAGATCCGAGTACTACGACTACTCGAACAGGCCCAAGTCGAACGCGCAGATAGAGCGGGAGGCGCCCGAGGGGTTCGTCGTCGAGAAGTTCGAGCCGCGCAAGGGCCGGCACGGCCACCGCCGCATCAACCGCGAGCCCGGGCGCGACGGGATGGTCGTGAGCGAGAAGCGCGTTCTGGCCGTCATGCGCAGGCTGGGCCTCCAGGCTAAGGGCACGGCGAGAAAGCACAGGCGGGCGAAGCCGGTCGAGAAGGGCGATCCGCGCGTGAACCTCATCAACCGCGTCTTCGACGTGGACGCCAGGAACAGGCTCTGGGTCGGCGACATCACCTATATCGACACCGACGAGGGCTGGCTCTACCTCGCGGCCGCGACAGACGCGTGGCATCGCAAGGTCGTCGGATGGTCGATGTCGGGCAGGATCACGGAGAAGCTGGCCATAGATGCGCTTGAGCAAGCCGTCGGAAGGGAGGACCCGCCGGATGACTTCTCGCTGGTGTTCCACGACGACCAGGGGTCCCAATACACCTCGCGCGCATTCCAGAGATGTCTCGAGTCGCACGGGATAGCCCAGTCAATGTCAAGGCCTGGAAATCCGTGGGACAATGCGGTGGCCGAGTCGTTCTTCAAGACGCTCAAGCGAGAGCTGATAAATGACAGAAGATACAAAACCAGGGACGAGGCGAGGCAGGAGGTGTTCAAGTACATCGAGCTCTATTACAACAGGCAGCGACTGCATTCCAAGAACGGATATATGGCGCCTTGCGACTTAGAGCGAGATGCCGCCTGAAGATGCTTAAATAAATGTCCAGGAAACCTTGACCACTCCAGCCGCTCCTTATGCAGGCCGTCCAGGTTTTGGGTTGCAGCTCATTTCTGACGGGTGCCTTTTGGCGTTTAGGTTGGGAATGTGGTTTAGTGCTCTGGCGTGTAGTGGCACTTGGGGCAACGTGAGGACAGACCGAGGATGCTCGGGGACGCTGTGCGCGCGATTAATCTGTGAAGGGGCCGCAAGACGAGCCCTGAGTCTCCCTCGCCCCAAAACCTATCTCAGTAGCTCCGTCACGTCGCCAAGCACGGACTCGAAGCTTACGCCGCGCACCTGGTAATCCGGCTGGTCGGGCGTGATGGTCATGGCATCACGCACGAGCTTTCCGGCGAACTCGACTGCCTCGTAAAGGCTCCTGCCTGTGTAGATGGCGGCCGTGAGACCGCTTGCAAACAGGTCGCCGGTGCCGTGCAGCATGTAGGGGAGCAGCTCGCTCGATATTTCCTCGGGCGCACCGTCGCCCTTGGCCACGGCCACGTAGTTGCGGATGACCGGTTCCCCCGCTCGCACGATGCCCTTGAGCACGACGCTCTTTGCGCCCATGTTGAGCAGGGTGTAGATGGTGCGTCGCACGTACTTGTCGCTCACGTCCTGTCCGGCGTACTCGATACCCGTAAGGATGGAGGCCTCGGTAAGGTTGGGCGTCAGCACGTCGGCCCCGCTCACGAGCCCCTTCATGGCGTCGCAGAGCTCGTCAGTGTAGGTCTGGTACTTTTTGCCGCCGTCGCCCATGACGGGGTCAACGATGCGAAAGGCGCCGGGATACTCGCGATAAAGGCGCTGGATGGCCCCAACCTGCTCCGCCGATCCTAGGAAGCCGCTGTAGATGCCATCCAGGGCGATGTTTTCCTCGTGCCAGGCGTCGAGGTAGGGCTCGAGCATGTCCGTGGTGTCGAGCATATAGAAGGTGTCGAATTTGGTGTGGGCCGAGAACAGCGAAGTGGGCACTGGGCACACGTCGATGCCGGCCGCGCTGAGCACGGGAATGGCGATGCCGAGCGAACACTTGCCGTAGCCGCAGAGGTCGTGGACGGCCGCCACGCGTGGGATGTAGGAGCCGTTTCGCCGATAGGGTGCGAGGTCCTTGGCGCTTGTCATGGGTATTCCTTTCGGACGCGGACTGATGGACCAGCGTGCGAGGTACAGAATACTACGAGGCCTTGAGCGTCTCTCCAGCATTGGATGAGAACGTTCGCGCGCCTGTTGCCCGCACGTTCTACCATAAGGTCTAGGATGGCTCGGATACTTTGCCTGTCCCCTCATGTGGCACTTCGGCGCATCGCGTAAGGCGGCGTATATACTAGTGCGGTACATGCGAAAGGCGCGGCAGCGCCGGGAGTTCGCGTGCGGGGCTCGGCGGCTGCGGCCTGCTGGCTCATGCGCCGAAAGCCTGGGGCTGTCAGTCGATGGGCGTCGCGGCGTAAGGCACGCGGACCCTTCTCGCGCCGCCAATACGCCGCAACCAGAAGGAGCTCAGCATGGCAGAGCAGCCGCTCGTTGGCATCATCATGGGTTCGAAGTCCGACCTCCCCACCATGGAGGGCTGCACCAAGCAACTGGACGAGTTTGGTATCCCCTACGAGCTCGTGATTGCGAGCGCGCACCGCAATCCCGCCAAGGTGCACGAGTGGGCCAGCACAGCGGCCGATCGTGGCCTCCGCGTGATTATCGCCGCCGCCGGCAAGGCCGCCCACCTCGGTGGCGTCGTGGCCGCCTATACCCCGCTCCCCATCATTGGTGTGCCGATGAAGACGAGCGACCTCGGTGGTATGGACTCCCTGCTCTCCATGGTTCAGATGCCCTCTGGCGTGCCCGTTGCCTGCGTTGCCATCAACGGTGCCAAGAACGCCGCCATCTATGCCGCGCAGATCCTGGGTGCTGGTGACCCCAACTGGCGCGAGAGGGTCGCGGAGTTCAAGCGCGCCATGGCCGAGGCCTAAGCCTCGCCGCAAGGGAGGAAGATCGCTCGATGCCGAAGCACGGCAGGCACTTCAACGAAGACATCCGCACGTCCACCTATGGAACGGAGGCGCCGACGACGCCCCGCCCCGTTTCCGTTCCGCAGGGGACGGGTCCTGCTCGCGCGGCGCGCGGGGTGGTCCGTCCCGTGCCGCCTATGCCCGCGGGTCCCACGCCCGCGGGGACAAGCCCATATGGGGCCCACGCAGGTGCTGGCAGGGTGGTCTCGCCCGAGGCGTCTGCCAACGTGAAGCCCAAGCATCCGGCGCGCAAGCGCGGCCTGTTTGGTCGCTCGCGTCGCGATGAGGTTGCGCGCCAGCACGCAGCTGGCGACACGCGTGGCTTTGGCGGGGCGGCGAGCTACGTGGACGCCACGGGTGCCTTTGACGGCGCGGGCTTCGTTGGGCAAGACCAGCGTTCCCGCGCGGCTGGCGCCGCCGCCTACGCGCAGCGCCGCCGCAAGCGTGGGAAGCGAGGATTCCTCTCCAACCTGCTCATCATCGCGGGTATGGCGCTTCTCCTCGTGGCCGGCGGCATGTTTGGCTACGCGCAGCTGCAGTATCGTGCCCAGGACAAGGTGAACGAGCAGCTCGCAGCCTATGCCACCGTCTCTGATGACCCAGCCTCCCGGGTGGGGCCGCAGGTTGACTGGGCGGGCCTCAAGAGCGTGAACCCGGACGTGGTTGGCTGGGTGCAGATTCCCGGGACCGTCGTGAACTACCCCGTCTACCAGGGGTCGGACAACGATGAGTACCTCCACAAGGACGCCAACGGCGACTCCTCCATCGGTGGACAGATCTTCCTGGACTACGAGAACACCGCCCCTGGCCTGGCCGAGCAGCAGACCGTGATCTACGGGCACCACCTCTACAACGGCACCATGTTCACGCCGGTGGATGCCATGGCAGACCAGGCGGAGTTCGATAAGGTCAGCACCGTGTGGTACGTCACCGAGCGGGCTACCTACGAGCTCGAGCCGCTCTTCTTCTACCGCACGCCGGCTACCAACGGCGAGGCCCGCCACATCAGCTTTGCGTCTGATGACGAGTTCCACACCTACCTGAAGGGGCTCCTCGACCAGGCGAGCGCAAAGAGCGTTGACGCTGGCGAGGCGGTTACGAAGGTGTCCAAGGTGGTTACGCTGGCAACCTGCGACTACGACAACAACTTTGGACAGGGCAACGGCCGCGGCCTTGTGGTCTGCGCACTCAAAAGCGAGGTCTCGGGTACCGGGACCTCTGGAAACTAGCACGACGGACACGCGACCCCCCGAAGCGGTTCTGGAGGCAGAGGCCGTGCCGAGGGGCCGCGCGCGAGGCGCCAAGCGGCGCAATGGTATTGGGCACGAGGCACTACTAGGCAAGCGAATCGTACGGATTGCAAACGGAAGGCGCCGCATGATTGACATTGAGACCTGCGAATTCAGCGAGCGGGACGACGACCTCCACGACGAGTGCGGCGTCTTTGGCATCTGGGCACCTGGGTGCGACGTGGCCCGCATGACCTACTTTGGCCTGCACGCGCTGCAGCATCGCGGCCAGGAAAGCGCTGGCATCGCCGTGGGCGACGGCTCCACGGTGATGGTGCGCAAGGATCTTGGCCTTGTGACGCAGGTCTTCACGGACTCCGATCTCTCTGCCCTGCCCGGCAAGGTGGCTATCGGCCATGTGCGCTATGGCACCGCGGGCAGCAAGGGGTGGGAGAGCGCGCAGCCGCACCTCTCTGCCATCAACGACGTTATCATCGCGCTGGCGCATAACGGCACGCTGGTGAACTTTGACCAGCTGCGCATCGAGCTCATCAACATGGGCGTGCCCTTCCGCACGCATACGGACTCCGAGGTGGCGGCCCGGCTCATCGGCTTCTTCACGCAGAAGAAGCACCGCCTGCGCAGCGGCATCGCCCATGCCATGGCCATGATGGAGGGCGGCTACGCGATGGCCCTCGTGCGCGAGAACGCCCTCTATGCCTTCCGCGATCCGCGCGGCATTCGCCCGCTGTGCCTGGGCGAGCTGCCCAACAACCAAGGTTGGGTCGTTGCCAGCGAGACGTGTGCCCTGGACATCGTGGGTGCCCGCTACGTGCGCGACATCCGCCCCGGCGAGATTCTCCGCATCTCCGACGACGGTCCCGTCTCCGAGCAGGCGCTCGATCCCGAGCCGCGAGCCGAGTGCATCTTCGAGGACGTCTACTTTGCGCGCCCGGACTCCAAGTTCCACGGCCGCTCGGTCTATTCCATGCGCTATGCCATGGGCCAGCAGCTTGCCCGCGAGGCACCGGTGGATGCAGACCTCGTTATCGGCGTGCCAGACTCCGGCATGCCGCCGGCGGAGGGCTTTGCCCACGAGCTGGGGCTTCCCTTTGGCGAGGGCCTCATCAAGAATCGCTACGTGCAGCGTACCTTCATCCAGCCCACGCAGGAGCTGCGCGAGATGGGCGTGCGCCTCAAGCTCAACGCTCTCGTGGACAACGTGGCCGGCAAGCGCCTCGTGGTCATCGACGACTCCATCGTGCGTGGCACCACGTCCAAGCAGATCATTCGCATGCTCAAGGATGCCGGTGCCACTGAGGTGCACATGCGCATCAACTCGCCCGAGGTCACGTGGCCGTGCTTCTATGGCATCGATACAGACACACAGGACCAGCTCATCAGCGCGAGCAAGAGTGTGGAGGAGACCTGCGAGTACATCGGTGCGGACTCGCTGGCGTTCCTCTCGCCGGAAGGCCTCGTGAGCTGCGTGCCCGAGATTGCCGACGACGTGACCGGCGTGCCGGGCGCAAGCTGCGCATGCGGCGGCAGCTGTGACGGCTACTGCAAGGCGTGCTTCACGGGCGAGTATCCGGTGGAGATTCCCAAGAGCTTCTCCAAGGGCAAGTTCCTCGAAGGCTACCAGCCCAAGAACCTCAGCCACGCCAGCGCCGCCAGTCAGATGCACGTCGACGCCGTTGCCAAGGCCAACGACGTCCTTTAGGCCCACGTGAGTCAGCCTGCCGTCTACTTTGACTCATTTTCAAACAAACCAATTTGTTTGAAAAATGAGTCAAAGTAGACGGCAGGCAGCGGGGCGAGGTGACTCACGTGGTGGCCGGCGCCGATGTGAGCGCGGGGGTGGCACGAGGGTTTTGTCAGCGACAACCTACATGAGACAACCTACATGACGTAGATAGGAGTTCCGCATGAGCGAGAACGAGCAGAACACCCAGGTAACCTACGCCGATTCCGGCGTGGACACCGCGGAGGGCGCGCGTGCCGTCGACGCCATCAAGCAGATGGTGGCGTCAACGAACCGTCCCGAGGTCATTGGTGGCATCGGCGGCTTTGGCGGCCTGTTTTCCGCAGTCGCAATCAAGGACATGGGTGACCCGATTCTCATCTCGGGCACAGACGGCGTGGGCACCAAGCTCGTGCTGGCACAGCTCCTCGACCGTCACGAGACCGTGGGCCAGGACCTGGTTGCCATGTGCGTGAACGACATCCTCGCCTCTGGCGCCGAGCCCCTGTTCTTCCTGGACTACGTGGCAATCGGTCATATCGAGGCCGCTCACATGGCCCAGATCGTGAAGGGCGTGGCCGACGGCTGCAAGCTGGCCGGCTGTGCCCTCGTGGGTGGCGAGATGGCCGAGCACCCCGGAGTTATGCGTCCGGACGACTACGACCTGGCTGGCTTTGCCGTGGGCGTGGTGGACCGCGCCAAGATGTTGGACCCGGCGAACGTCCGTCCCGGCGACGTGATCTTGGGGCTGGCCTCCACGGGCGTCCACTCCAACGGCTACTCGCTCGTGCGCAAGGTCATTGGTGTGGACGGCGTGGTGCCGGGCACGGCCGAGGCGGACGAGAAGCGCGCCGAGCTCGAACGTCCGCTCGAGGCCCTTGGTGGTGAGTCCATGGCCGACGCCCTGCTGCGCCCGACCCGTATCTACGTGAAGCCGGTCCTGGAGGCCCTGCGCGCTGGCGCCCCGATTCATGCCCTCGCGCACATCACGGGCGGCGGCATCACCGAGAACCTCAACCGTGCGCTCGCCGGTGACGTCGACGCGCTGGTCGACCGCCACGTTGCTGGCGACCCCGATGCCGCCGGCACCGACTTCGGCTTTGGCTGGGACGTGCCGCCCGTCATCACCGAGGTATGCCGCCGCGCCCAGCTCTCCGCCAACGAGGCGTGCAAGACGTTCAACATGGGTGTTGGCCTATGCGTCATCTGCGCGCCCGAGGACGAGGCGAGCGTCCGTGCCGCGCTCGAGGCCGCCGGCGAGCACCCCTTCCGCGTGGGCGAGTGCGTCCCCGGCACCGGCGAGGTTCGCTACACCAACTAGTTACGCCGGCTAATCTGCATGTCAACGAGGTCGGTGCCCTGGTGTGGTGCCGGCCTCATCGTTTTGCCGCGGTGCCTGTGTCCCACTGTCCGCAGCGCTATCCCGCTATCGACGCGTGATGCCTCGACATTGGTCGGACTCGCCCGCACAAACGCCCTGCTACCATGAAGCAAATCGCAACCTGGCCAGGAGGTCGCATGTCTGACGTAGATAGTTCCAAGCCGCTGGATTTCCTCGACGACGAGGCTCGCAAGCTGGTGGAGGCCGCTGGCCTGCCTTCCGAGGCGCTTCCGAGCGACATGTTTTTCAGCAAGGCCGTTGACGCCGAGGTGGACGCGGCGCAGCTCGCCGCCCGCCGCGAGAAGGAGGCTGCCCGCGAGGCTGCTGCCGGCCATGCCGACGCCGAGCGCGCGGCTGCCGAGGCCGGCAAGGCCTTCGCCCCCAAGACGGGCAACGAGCTGCAGGCCGAGATTGTGGCTCGCCGCGCTGCGGGCGACAACACGCCGCTGCGCCTGGGCGTTCTGCTCTCGGGCAGCGGCACCAACCTGCAGGCCATCATCGACCGCATTGCGGATGGCTCGCTCAATGCCACCATCGAGCTCGTGGTCTCTAGCCGCCCCAGCGCCTATGGCCTGCAGCGTGCCGAGGCGGCCGGGCTTCAGACCCTCACGCTCTCCAAGGAGATTTACGCCAACCCGATGGCGGCGGACGAGGTCATTGCCAGCGAGCTCTACTCGCACAAGGTCGACTACGTGATCATGGCCGGCTACATGCGCATGGTCCACGCGCCGATCCTCGTGAGCTTCCCCAACCGCGTGGTCAATCTGCACCCGGCCCTGCTGCCGAGCTTCACGGGAGCCCATGCCATCGCGGACGCCTACGCGCGGGGCGTCAAGGTCACGGGTGTGACGGTGCACTTTGCCAACGCGGCCTACGACGCGGGCCCAATCGTGGCCCAGCGCCCGGTTATTGTTCGTGAGGGCTGGAGCGTAGATGAGCTGGAGACGGCGATTCACGACGTGGAGCACGTGCTCTACCCGGACGCGATTCAGCTGCTCACCGAGGGCCGCGTGCAGGTTCGCCCGGACAACGTCGTGGAGATTGCCGAGGCATAGACGCGCGTTTGTGAGAGCGTGGGGATGGGATCGTGTCGTGGCCTGGTTTACGACACGATCCCAACGTCGATTCATGCTGGCTCGATGCCGCCTCATATCGTGGGCTGCCTTGCGCTGATTCCAATCTCGGGGCGCCACAAGAAGCACGGGAAATGAGGGTGATAACCGGGCGCCGAGCTTGGTGTTCAAAGCTATGAGGTGTGTGTGATGATGGCGGGGGTCGGCGCCGCCCTACCGCCTCCGCAACACCATGACCGTTTCGGCATACTTGGTGTGCGGAAACATGTCTACCACGGTGAGCGACTCGATGCGATACCCGCCGCCAAGCAGCAGCTCAACGTCGCGGCGCTGCGTCTGCGGGTTGCACGAGACGTACACCACGCGCTCCGGCGCCAGGCCCATCACACCGTTCAGGAACTGCGGGGTGGAGCCCGCGCGCGGCGGGTCCATGATCACGGCGTCGAATCCGGTACGGTCGCGGCGCGCATCCTTCATGTAAGCCGTGGCGTCGGCGCAGATGAACCGGCAGCGGTCCTCCAGGTCATTGCGGTCTGCGTTTGCACGGGCGTCCGCAACGGCGCCCTCCACCTGCTCCACGCCCACAACCTCAAGGCCCGCGACCTGCTTGGCGGCGCACATGCCAATCGTGCCGATGCCGCAGTAGGCGTCCAGCACGCGCATGCCTGGTGCCAGCTGGGCGCCCTCGATGGCCAGCGAGTAGAGCTTCTCCGTCTGCTCGGGGTTGGTCTGGTAGAACGAGGTGGGACCAATCTCGAACGTGCAGTCCAAAAGCTTGTCGCTCATGCGCCCGCGGCCCAACAGCGTGCGCGTCTCATGGCCGAGAATCGCGTTCGTGCGGCGCTGGTTCACGTTCTGAGCCATGGCGGTCACGAACGGCGCATGTGCCTTCACGCGCTCCACGAACTGCTTCTCGCGCCCGATGCTCTTTCCGTTGGTGACTACCGTAAGCAGGCATTCGTTGGTGGCGTACCCCATGCGCACCACCGCGTGCCGCAACAGGCCGCGCCCACGGTCCTCGTCGTAGGCGGGAATTCGCAGCTCCTCGGCCGCCCGTGCCACGGCGGAGAGGGCGCGCCTGGCACCCGGTGCCTCCACCAGGCAGTCTCCGCATGGCACGATGCGGTGCGTTCCGCGGGCGTAGAAGCCCGAGCGGATGGTTCCTCGGGTGCCGGGCGCAAACGGCGTGGCGGCCTTGTGACGGTAGTGCAGCGGCGCGTCCATGCCAACGATGGGAACCCTGCGCTCGCGCTCCTCGGGCGAGCGCGCCGGTGGCAGCACGTCCTCGAACAGGTCGAGCACGGCATCGCGCTTGCGACGCAGCTGGATGGGATACGGCACTGCCAGCCACTCGCAGCCGCCACACGACTTCGCGATCGGACACGTGTATGTCTTGAATCCCATGCTGCTCCCAGGCGGTCCCTACTTTTCATCTGCAACCGTCTATTTTGCCATCTCCGCAGGCTGTGTGGTGCTAACGTAGCTGCAACTCATGTGGCACGCGCGCCAGGGGGCACGCGCCGGAGTAAGCGGCCTTCTGGGCGTCGCGCTGTGTCGTCGAGCGCCCTGCCGCCGCGCGAACAGGGGGAGACATGGCACTCATCCGCAAGATTGGTATCGTTGGCCTGGGCCACGTGGGCGCGCACGTGGCGAACGCCCTTCTCATGCAGGGCATTCCCGACGAGCTCTACCTCGCAGACGTCAATGAGCAGAAGCTCACGAGCGAGGCACAGGACCTCAACGACGCGCTCTCGTTCTATCCGCGTACCTGCAAGATCGAGGCCGTGGGCGACGAGTACGAGCGCCTGGCCGAGTGCGACGTCATCGTGAACGCCGCCGGCAACGTCACCTCGAGCGCCAAGGACCGCGACGGCGAGTTGTTCGTGACCACCGACATTGCCCGCACCTTCGTCGCGCGCATCGCCGACGCCGGCTTCAAGGGCGTTTGGGTGTCCGTCTCCAACCCGTGCGACGTGGTCTGCACCGAGATTTGGCGCCTCTCCGGCTGCGACCCGCGCCGCGTCATCGGCTCCGGCACCGCGCTGGACTCCGCGCGCCTGCGCAACGCCATCGCCGGCAAGGTTGGCCTGGACCAGCACTCCATCTGTGCCTACATGCTGGGCGAGCACGGCTTTTCGCAGTTTGCCGCCTTTTCTGCCGTGAACTTTGGCGGCAAGCCTCTGGCCGAGCTCGCCTCCGAACAGCCCGAGCGCTTTGGTTTCGACCAGGCTGAGGTGGAGGAGCTTGCCCGCCGCGGCGGCTACGTGACCTACGCCGGCAAGCAGTGCACCGAGTACGCCGTGTCGCTCGCTGCCGTGCGCCTGGTGCAGGCCGTTGTGGGCAACGAGCACTACGTCACCGCGTGCTCCACGCTGCTCACAGGCGAGTATGGCCAGAGCGGCCACTTCACAAGCCTGCCGTGCGTGATCGGTGCCGACGGTGTTGAGGAGGTCTACAGCCTCTCGCTCAACGAGCGCGAGGAGAAGGCCTTCGCCGCCAGCTGCGAGCACATTCAGGGCAACATCGCCCGCCTTGGCGAGTGGTGGGAGGCCGACAGCCGCGTGAAGTAGCCGCTGGCCTTGCCCGCGCGCGGGCCGCATCGCATACGCCAAGAGCTTTCCGTGAACTGGCCGATAGAACCTCGCGCGCGTAAGCCGGCATGCCCGCGCGGCCGCCCTCGAGCCCATCAAACAGCCGCCCGACCGCCCATACGCCCCGCTCGCCAATATCGATGGCAGAGCGGGGCTTTTTTGTCCGCTCGTTGGGTACCGTGGCGGTAACGAACGGGCGGGGAGGTACTGCGGCCGGGGATTCCATGGTTCCTTGGGCGATGCACGCCAACGTCTGTGACGCCTGCGGCTGGCATGCCGTGCCGCGCCCGCAGCGTCGCGACGCCATGGTCTGCGCTGCCAGCAAAGGCATCGTGCCCGCTGCAACCTTCCCTCCAAGCGCGGGCCGCCGCGTGCGCCTCGCGTCCACCCCCAACGGAGGGAGTCACCATGAGCGAGAAGATCAGGAACGTTGCCCTTGTGGGCCAAGGCGGCGTGGGCAAGACCATGCTCGCGGAGGCCATGCTCCACCTCTCGGGCGTCACGAACCGCCTGGGTGGCCACAAGGGCACCAAGCCCACGCTCGACTACGACCCCGAGGAGGAGAAGCGCTCCTTCTCCATCAAGCTTGCCATGGCGCCCATCCCGTGGAACGGTGCGCGCCTGAACGTGATTGATGCCCCGTGCTACCCAGACTTTATCGGCGACGCCTATGCCGCCATGTCCGCTGTGGAGACGGCCATCTTCGTTGTTGACGCCGCCGGCACCGCCGGTGCCGTCACCACGCGCCTGTGGTATGCGGCAGAGGACCTCTCCCTTGCGCGCGCCGTGTTCGTGAACCGCGTGGACCGCTCCGAGGCTCACTATGACCAGACCCTCGCCGAGCTGCAGGAGCGCTTTGGCACGCGTCTGGGCGCCGTGACCCTGCCGTGGGGCGTTGGCGATGACTTCAAGGGCGTTATCGACGTCATCCGCATGCAGGCCCGCCACCTGGATGACAAGGGCAAGCCCGTGGCGGAGGACATCCCGGCCGACATGCTCGATGCCGCCGCGGAGGCCCGCGCCCACCTCTGCGAGCTCGTGGTGGAGGCGGATGACGAGCTCATGCTCAAGTACCTGGAGGGCGACGAGCAGCTCACTCAGGACGAGCTCGAGGGCCTGCTTGCCAAGGCCATCGCCGAGCGCATCTTCGTGCCCGTGTTTGCCGGCTCCTGCACCATGGAGGAGGGTGTCACGAGCCTGCTCGACGACATCGAGACCTACTTCCCGGCCGCGAGCGACTTTGGCGGCGTGCCGCTGGTAAACGGCGACTACCTGGACATCGACGAGGGCGACGACCGTCCGGTGGGCTTCGTCTTCAAGGTCCTCAACGATCCGCAGTCTGGCCGCCTCGCCCTCATCAAGGTGCTTGCCGGAACGCTCACGCCGGGCCTGGAGCTCACCTGCGCCCGCACCCGCAAACCCGAGCGCCTCGCGCATATCTACCACATGGTGGGCCGCGACCTGGCCGAGGTGCAGAGTGCCGTTGCCGGCGACATCGTGGTGGTTCCCAAGATTGCCGCGATGGCGGGAGACACGCTCTCCGTCACCGGCAAGGTGGAGGCGGCGGCGTTCCGTTTCCCCAACTCGCTCTACCGCGTGGCTATCGAGCCCGACAAGCGCGGCACCGAGGACAAGCTCTACAGCTTCCTCGAGAAGAGTTGCGACGCAGACCCCACGATGCAGGTCACGCGCAACGAGGACACCGGCCAGACCGTGATCTCCGCGATCGGCGAGGCGCAGGTTGCCGTGCTGCTTGACCGCATGGCTGCCCGTGCGGGCGTCACGGCGCACGTGGTGCCCATGCGCGTGCCCTATCGCGAGACGATTCGCCGCACGGCGAGCGCCCAGGGCCGCCACAAGAAGCAGACGGGCGGCGCCGGCCAGTACGGCGACTGCTGGCTGCGCTTGGAGCCCAACCCCGGCGGCGGCTACGAGTTCGTTGACGAGGTTGTGGGCGGCCGCATCCCCAAGGGTCTCGTCCCGGCCGTGGACAAGGGCGTCCAGGAGACCATGCGCGAGGGCGTGGTGGCCGGCTATCCCATGATTGACGTGCGCGTGGCTTGCTACGACGGCAGCTACCACAGCGTGGACTCCAACGAGATGGCCTTCAAGAGCGCTGCGCGCCTGGGCTTCCAGAAGGCGGCCGCGCAGGCCGAGCCGGTGGTGCTGGAGCCCATGGCCGTCCTCAGGGTGACCGTGCCGGAGGACTACGCCGGCTCCGTGATGGGCGACGTGAGCGCGAGCCGCGGGCGCGTCGAGGGCATGGAGGCCGGCGAGCGCGGCCAGACCACGATTCAGGCGCGCGTGCCGTATGCCGAGGTGCTGGACTATGCCACGCGCCTGCGCTCCCTCTCGCGCGGAACGGGCGAGTTCACGCTCGAGCTCGAGGGCTACGAGCAGGTGCCGCACGACGTGCAGGCCAAGCTTGCGCAGGAATGGCAGGAGCGCAGGGCCGCCGGAAGGTAACGAGCGATCGTTTTGGCATCACCTTCGCGGTGGGCGAGTTGGCCGGAGAGGCCGATGGGCCTGAGCGGCCTCCTTGCCGCGCTTGCGGCGAGCGGGGCCAGCGGGGATAGGCCATCCGTGGGCCGGCGCGAACAGGTGGGCGCCGCGGCCAGCACGAACGGCTTTCCCGTAGGGCCAACATAGCGGGATTGGACGCGCGGCGCCCGTGCATCATGTGCGGACGTCGCGCGCCGTTATGGAATGGCGCTGCAAGAGCTGGGGTGGGCGCCTCCGGATTCGATCGATGTCGAATGCTATCCGTCGCATTATTCGGTCGTGATGGAATTGTTAGCAGATAAAAAAGCTAGCGGGGGCATTTGAACATTTTTGAGTTTGAGGCCTATACTGACTTCACCTGTAAGTAGCTGGGACAGCCCAGGAGGGTTGCTCCGTGCCCCGCTAAGGAGAAGAGCGATATGAAGAAGAAGATTGTAGCTGCGCTGAGCGCCGCTCTGCTTGCCCTCGCGCTGCCGACGGCCGCGCTGGCCTGGGAGAGCCCGTCTGGTGACGTCCGCAGCAATACCCTCGAGGTCACCACGGCCGCCGGCGTGCCCGTGAAGGTTGTCGCCGCTGCCAACGGCACCGGCAAGATCACTGTTTCCGAGTCTGACACCAAGGCTTCCAACGCCGAGGTCACCGATGGTTACACCGAGGTTGGCTCCTTCAAGATCACCAAGGGGGGCGAAGTCGAGGCTCCGTACAACTTCTCGTACAACCTGGGCTCCGAGTACGCCAACGCTGACGTGATCGTCTACGTCGACCACGAGGGCGAGGCTGAGAACGAGGTTGTCCAGAAGACCGCCAGCTCCGACGGCACCGTCACCTTCACCACGGACGCCCTGTCCATCCACACGGTCTGCGCCAAGAAGGCCAGCTCCGCCGCTGCCTCCACGGACAAGAGCTCCAAGTCCCCGCAGACCGGCACCAGCACCACGCTCGTTGCTGGCGTGACCGTCGCTGCCGCCGTGGCCGCTGCCGGCGTTGCCGTCGCCCTCAAGAAGGCCCGCAACTAGCAGCCATCGCGCGCCTTTGTGGCGTACGCAAGATTGACCTGATGGGGCCCGCCGCCGTGCGGGCCCCTGTTGTATGAAGAGGGCGGGCCGCCGCGGCCTGTGTGTTGGACCGCCCCGCGTGGAGAGGGAAGTATGGCCAACTCGAAGAAGTCCCGACGTCCGGTCCTAATTGCCGTGCTTGTGGCGCTCGTCCTTGTGGCGTGCGGCGGTGCCGGCTACCTCGCCTGGCAGCAGTATCAGTTCAAGCAGGCCGAGCAGCGCATGCAGCAGGCTGGCACGCCGGCAACCAGCGTCGAGGCGCCTACCACGGACACGACCGAGCTGGCGGACAATCCCATCGACTTCTCCAAGCTGTGGGAGACCAACGTCGACAGCTACGCGTGGATCTATATCCCCAACACTGAGATCAACACGCCCATTCAGCAGAGCACGACGGACGACTCCTACTACCTCACGCACGACGAGGCAAAGAACGACTCCATCACCGGCGCGGTGTTTACGCAGCTCGCCAACAAGCGTGACTTCTCCGACCCCGTGACCGTGGTCTATGGCCACGACAACCAGGGTTACTTCCGCAACCTCCATTACTTTGAGGACGCGGACTTCTTCAACAACAACCCCAACTTCTACATCTACACGCCGGGTCACATCCTCACGTACACAATCGTCTCTGCCTACAAGTACGACGACCGCCACATCCTCAACTCCTTCGATTTCTCCAAGGAGAGCGTGCGTCAGCAGTACGCGGACTTCGTCAAGAACCCGGAGTCGCTGGTGAAGAACGTGCGCCAGGGCGTGGACGTGAACGCAGACAGCAAGATCGTGCAGCTCAGCACCTGCATGTTGAACGAGTATCACGGCCCGTCTCGTTATCTCGTGGCTGGCGTGCTCACCTCAGACCAGGAGACCAAGTAGTCATGGCCAAGCACTTTGCTCCCGGGGCGCAGGTACCCGAAGACGATGAGCCGCAGATGGCGCGCCCAACGGTGTCTGGAGCGCCCACTGATTCTGCTGGCGCCGGCGTCGGGGACGCGTCGTCCGCCAAGGATTCCACCGCGGCTGCCGGAGATTCCGCCGAGTGGCCCTCGCTCGATGAGATGCCGCGCAAGCGCCGTCGCCGCCGGCGCAAGGGACGGCGCGCACTCAAGATCCTCGGCATCGTCGTGGCGGTGGTTGGCCTCATCGCGGGCGGGGCGGCATGGGCCATCCAGAGCTCCATCGAGCGTGGCCGCCAGGCGTTCCAGGATTCCATGCAGAAGACCATGGAGCAGAACGCCAACACCGTGCAGTACAACGGTAAGTCCTATGCGCTCAACGAGCACATGGTGACAGTGGCGTTCATCGGGTTCGACAATCGCACCACAAACGAGACCACCGGCGAGGCAACCGAGGGTCAGAGCGACACCATCATCGTGCTGGCACTTAACACCGACACCGGCGCGGCCGATGCCATCGTGGTTCCGCGCGACAGCATGGTGCCTGTGGACATGTATGTGGACGGTAGCTACACCGGTCAGTCCACGATGCAGATCTGTCTGCAGTACTCCTACGGCAGCACGCCCGAGCAGAGCTCCAAGCTTGTGGCGCAGTGTGCCTCTCGCGTGCTCGCCGGCATTCCCATCGACTACTACTTCACGCTCAACGTCGAGGGCGTGGGCCCCATCAACGACGCCATCGGCGGCGTGACCGTGGTGCCAACGCAGACGGTGGAGAAGGCAAACGTCACCGAGGGAGACGAGGTGACGCTCATGGGCAAGAGCGCCGAGTACTACGTGCAGTACCGCGACATCACTGACCCCGATTCCTCGCTCAAGCGCCAGCAGCGCCAGATGTCGTATCTCAAGGCATTCTCGTCCAAGGTGCTGCAGACGGCCAAGAGCAATCCGGCGCTGATTGTGGACCTCTACCAGACCGCGGGCGACTATACCTGGACCAATCTCGGCGTGGATGAGGTGTCGTACCTCGCGAGCACGATGCTTGGCAAGGGCGTGACGGACTTCAACATCACGTCGCTCCAGGGCACGGCGGGCGCGGGCGAGAAGCACGCGGAGTTCACCCTTGACCAGGACAGCGTGTACCAGACGGTGATCGACACCTTCTACCACGAGGTGGGCGACGCGTCGGCGACAACGGGGGATGCCGCGGCAACAACGAATTAGGCCGTGCGCTTGCGCCGGCGGGAGCGCCGGTGTTAACGGAGGCTGGACTGCCGCTCCCGGGCGTTGCCATGATATGCGGTCAGACCGTCGCTCCCGGGCGTTGCCATGATGGGCGGCTCGCCGGCAAGCGAAGTCTCGACACCGGGGCGTAGCGCCGATGGGCCCCGCGGCGCAGACAACCCTCCTGTGCATGTGTTTCAGCGTGGGGAAACGCTGCACTGTCGGTGTCGTGTGCAAATGCTACTAAATGACTACCAATTGTAATCATCTATCATTAAACTGTTGGTGGCAATAGGGGCGGCGCGGGGTTCACGCCGCAGGACGCGCCGTGCGCGCCCAACAACGAGAGAGAGGGTATCCATGCTCACTGCACGCGAGGTTAAGCCCGGCATCTGGTGGGTTGGCGGCATCGACTGGAACGAGCGTATGTTCCACGGCTACACCACCGAGGCTGGCATCACCTACAATGCCTACCTCATCATGGACGAGAAGGTCACGCTCATCGACACCGTTAAGGCCAAGTTCGCCGACGAGCTGCTGCAGCGTATCTCCCAGATTATCGACCCGTCCAAGATTGACGTCGTCGTCACCAACCACGTCGAGATGGACCACTCCGGCTCGCTGCCCCGCATTCATGAAGTTGCCCCGAACGCCGAGATTTACGCTTCCGCGCCCGCCGGCGTGAAGGAGGTCATGGCCCACTTTGGCATCGAGGTCAAGGGCGTCAAGACCGGCGACTCCATCTCCGTCGGCAAGCGTACGCTCCACTTCGTGACCACGTCCATGGTGCACTGGCCCGACAACATGGTCACCTACTGCCCCGAGGACAAGATCCTGTTCTCCAACGACGCGTTTGGCCAGCACTACGCCACGTCCAAGCACTTCGACGTTGAGAACGACCTCTGCGAGATCATGCACCAGGCACGCAAGTACTACGCCAACATCGTGCAGCCGTACCAGAAGCAGGCGCGCAAGGCCCTCGACGCCGTAAAGACGCTGGATCTCGAGGTCATCGCACCGTCCCACGGCATCATCTGGACCAAGCACATCCCCGACATCCTCGACGCCTACACCGAGTTCACCTCGGGCGAGGTCAAAGAGAAGGCGCTTGTGGTCTATGACTCCATGTGGGAGTCTACGGCCAAGATGGCCAAGGCCATCTGCGAGGCCTTCGTTGAGGAGGACGTGCCGGCGCGCTACATCGACCTCAAGCAGCTGCACCAGTCCGACATCATGACGGACCTCCTCGACGCGAAGTACGTCTGCGTGGGCTCGCCGACGCTCAACTCCCAGATGCTGCCCACCGTGGCGAGCTTCCTGTGCTACATGAAGGGTCTCTCGCCTAAGAACAAGCAGCGCGTGGGCCTTGCGTTTGGCTCCTACGGCTGGGCGCCGAGCGGCCCCAAGAACGTGGGCAAGGAACTCGAGGCCGCCGGATTCCAGCTGCCAGTTGACACCGTCACCTGCAACTGGATCCCGAGCCAGGAGTACCTGGACAACCTGCAGGCCACCGTTCGCGAGATGATCGAGAAGGCCGAGTAGGGCTGGCAAGTTATTGAGGGGCCACCCTGGGGTCGCTCCGTTGGATGATGAGGGGGCCGGACGTGGCGTTTGCCGCGTCCGGCCTTTTTTACTTGGGATGTGATTCTGGTGCGGAGCAAAGCTCTCGTACCTGGAGTTTGGGCTATCGGAGCGGGTGTGGCGACCTCACCGTCCGACGAGGGCCGCGCCTACGCTCAGATGTTGCCGGTGTGGCCGACAAATTCCAATTGCCCTGGGACGAACGTTTGGCGGACGGCCTCGGGTGGGTACGTACAGAGGAAGCGCACGGGGCGGGGGACTCCCCTCGCGTGGCGGGCTTGCAATCGGCAGTCCTAGTGTGGCGGGTGCCCGCGAGGGCTCTGCCGCGCGATGTGCTTGCCTGTTGCGGGGCGAACGAGGGGTGAGGGACATGGGTGAGTGCGGCTTTGGCATTGCCGCGCCGGCAGCCGGTCGCGTGGTGCCGCTCGATACTATGAACGACCAGGTGTTTTCTGCGGGTATGCTCGGTAAGGGATGCGGCATTGTGCCAGCTCCCGGATGCGAGGCGCTTGTTGCGCCGACGGCGGGTGTCGTGTCCGTGACGATGGAGTCGAGCCGGCACGCGCTGTGCCTTACGACCGATGATGGCGTTGAGCTGCTACTTCACGTTGGCATCGACACGGTTGGTATGCGAGGCGTGGGCTTTGCCTATCACGTGGCTCGTGGCGAGCGGGTTGCGGTCGGTCAGCCGCTGATGAGCTTCAGCCAGGAGGCCATCGTCGCTGCGGGCCTGGACAGCACGGTATTGATGGTGGTCTCGAACACAGATGACTTCTCTCGCGTTGAGGTTGCGGCCTCCGGAGACGTTGTCGCAGGTGACAAGCTATTGGTGATTACCCGTTGACCTACTCGCTGGCACGCGCCCGCCAAAACCCGTGAGGAGCCACCATGGCCGCGACACCCCCTGTGATAGTTGGTTTCGAATCCGGTCTGGAGTATTGGCGCAAGGCGTGGGTGGCGGGCAACGGGTCGGCCGAGGGGCCGTTGGGCCAGGTTGCCCCGGACGCTCTACTTGAGGAGTTTCGCGTCAACCCGCTCCTACTCGAAGATTCCCCCTTTCTGAGTCCGTCCGCGGCACGGTCGGCGGGCGCGGGATGCGTAGCCGGCCTACTTGGCCTCGACGCGCCCGTGAGCCTTGTTGTAGACAGGCCGGAAAAGCGCGCGTCGGGCTCGGGCGTTCTGGCGAGAACCTGGTGCCGTGGGCTGAGCCAGGCCATGCTTGCGCACGTCGAGGACAACATATTGTGTGCTCGCCCGAACTTGTGCTTCTGCAGCTCGCGAGCGAGCTCTCGTATGCAAGCCTGCTGGATGTGGCCTATGAGCTTTGCGGTGACTTCGTGCGGCTTGGCACGGCGCTGCATGAGGGGAGACATTTGGAGGAGTATCGGCCCCTCACCTCTCCCGAACGGCTCGCGGCGGTATGTGGCCTGTTTCGGCATGCGCGGGGCATCAAGAACGCGCGTTTGGTAGCCAAGGACGTAATCGCGAACTCTTGGTCGCCCATGGAGTCTCGCCTGGCGGCACTGCTGAGTCTGCCGAGGTCGCGTGGTGGGTTTGGGTGCCCGAAGCCGGTGCTTAACAAGCGCATCTACCTGCCGGATGAGCTTGTGGAATTGGCGGGCCGCGGATATGTGATTCCGGATGTTCTGTATGAGGATGCGGACCTGTGCCTGGAGTACCAGGGCAAACAGCATGGTGAGACTAGCGACAGAAAGAGGGACGACTCTAAGAGTAACGCACTGTTGATGATGGGTATCGAGACAGTGCGCGTGTGGGATGAGCAGCTCTGCAGCCCCTCGGCGATGGGTGAAATAGCGAGCTATATCTGCAAGAAGCACGGCGTGAGACTGGGGCCGCAGAGTGTGCGCATGAGGATTCGCCAAGGCGACCTTATGGTGGCGTTCAAGGCAATGTCAAACAAGGTGGAGCGCGGGGGCTGTTAGGTACTTGCGCGTGAATTCTGGTACAAGGCTCACTGCGACTTGTGTGTCTGCTTGATGCTGACGATAACGGCCGAACGAAATCGCGGACAAGCAGCATCGAGTGGCGCGCAGGGACTGAGAGAAGCTGAGCGCGTGAGGGAGCCGTGGGATAAGCGAAAATCTGGGCCATCTGCAGAGCCGTGGCTAATGCGCTGACAGGTCAAGCCGGGCGTTTGGGCCTCTCAGAAGGCTTTCTCCAGAGTCTCTTGTTTAATTTTTACGAGTGTGAAGCTACTTTTTGGGGTTCCTCGAGTATTGGGACAAAAACACGACTCATCTACCTGCCCCTTTACAAAGCTCATATATGGCCAACCAGGAAAACCCGCTTCACACTCGTAAAAATAATACAAGGGGCTCTTGTGAGGCGGGGCAGATGCGGTGAGACGGGACGAGGCACAGGTCGGGCTGGTGCTTGGGTCGAGCACGCACAATAAGTTAATCGTGCGTCTGATTGTCGTATACTGAATTAGCAACGCAGTGTCAGCTAAGTATAAGCACCAGGTGATAGACGTCATTTATCTGCGGAAATGCCATTTGCGGATGCCCAGCTAACAAAGAATAGAGGTATACATGGCTACGTCGAAGGTCTACTTCAGCGATTTGAGAACACACGGCAAGACCAATCTTCCCAAGAAGCTCGACAAGCTTGTGCGCAAGGCGGGTATCGAGCAAATCGATTTCGAGAACAAGTACGTGGCCATCAAGATGCACCTTGGCGAGCCCGGGAACCTCTCCTACCTGCGCCCCAACTACGCCCGCGTCATCGTTGACCTTGTGCGCGAGCTGGGCGGCAGGCCCTTCATCACGGACTGCAACACGCTCTACGTGGGCGGTCGCAAGAACGCCCTGGACCACCTGGACAGCGCGTACGCCAATGGCTTCAATCCGTTCCAGACTGGTTGCCACACCATCATCGCCGACGGTCTCAAGGGTCTCGATGAGGTTGAGGTGCCCGTCGTGGGTGGCGAGTACGTCAAGAACGCCAAGATCGGCCGTGCCCTCATGGACGCAGACATCGTGATTAGCCTCACCCACTTCAAGGGCCACGAGCAGGCGGGCTTTGGCGGCTGCATGAAGAACCTGGGCATGGGTGGCGGCAGCCGCGCCGGCAAGATGGAGCAGCACGCTGCCGGCAAGCCAAGCGTCGACGTGACCAAGTGCATAGGCTGCCGCCAGTGCTCCAAGATCTGCGCCCACGACGCCTTCAGCTTTGACGAGGAAGGCGAGCACATCGGGGTGGACGGGCGCAAGCGCATCGTGCACGTTGCGAACATCGACCACAATCGCTGCGTGGGCTGTGGGCGCTGCATCGCCGCATGCAACCAGGATGCCATCAAGCCCGGCTACGACCATGCTGTCGAGGTGCTCAACTACAAGATCGCCGAGTACACGAAGGCCGTGGTGGATGGCCGCCCGAGCTTCCACATCTCGCTGGCCATCGATGTGAGCCCCAATTGCGACTGCCACAACGAGAACGACGCTCCCATCGTTGGGGACATCGGCATGTTCGCGAGCTTTGACCCGGTGGCCATCGATCAGGCCTGCATCGACGCCGTGCTGGCCCAGCCCGCCCTGCCCAACACCGAGCTCACGGAGATGCGCGACAAGCTCGAGGCGGCCGGCGAGCTGGATGAGGAGCACGCGCACGACCACTTCTACGTGACCCACCCCGACACGGACTGGAAGAGCTGCATCGACCATGCGGAGAAGATTGGCCTGGGCAGCCACGAGTACGAGCTCGTTCGCGTGTAGGCCGATTCCGCGCCGTGACATAGGGCAGCTGTTCAGCGGCGTGGGGAGCAGCTCCCCGCGCCGTTGCCGTATACTGACCATTACGTGTATCGCGGCACATGGGTGCCGCGACACTCCGTTAAACGAGGAGAACATGAACGCAAAGAAAGACTCTGGGGACTGTCACAGTTGCACCTGTGACCTGAACCTTACGCACTGCCGTCCTGTCGAGCACAAGGAGGCGTGCGCATGGATGTCTTGCTAAGTATCGTTCTCACGTTCCTGCTCACCCTGGCCAATGGCTACTTCTCCATGAGCGAGGCCGCCCTCGTGGCCGCGAAACGCGCCGTTCTCGAGCATGACGCCGAGGGGGGAGACAAGAAGGCCAAGGTTGCCCTCGAGCTCTCGAGCGACTCGGGCCAGTTCCTCGCGGCGATCCAGGTTGCCATCACGCTCGTTGGCTTCTTCTCTGCGATGGTCGCCTCCAGCACCCTGTCCGACCCGCTGGCCTCTTGGGCCGTGTCGCTTGGTGCCCCCGATGGCCTGAGCTACGCCATTGCTCCCTCCGTGGTCACCATCATCGTGTCCTATGTCTCCATCGTCTGCGGCGAGCTGGTGCCCAAGCGCATCGCGCTCTCCAACGCCGAGGGCGTCTCCAAGTCCGTCGCCAGCTTTCTGTCCGGCTTCTCGCGCGTCGTAAAGCCGCTGGTCTGGCTCACGAGCGCCTCCGCCGAGGGCCTCTCCAAGCTCTTGGGCATCAAGAGCGCCGACGACCGTCAGGAGGCTTCCGAGGAAGAGATTCGTTACATGGTCACCGACGCGGACGGCCTCTCCGACAAGGAAAAGTCGATGATCCACGAGATCTTCGACCTGGGTGACGCCGTGGCGCGCGAGGTCATGGTGCCGCGCGTGGACATGACTGCGGTGGAGGATACCGAGACCCTGGGCGAGGTGCTGGGCCTCATGCGCCGCACGGGCTTCTCGCGCATTCCCGTCTATCACGAGGACGTCGACCGCATCGTGGGCGTGGCACACATCAAGGATCTGCTGGGCCCCATCGTCGACAAGGGCGCCTCCGACGTGCCCGTGCGCCGCTACGTGCGCGAGCCCATCTTCGTGCCCGACACCAAGGACATCATCCCGCTGCTCTCCGAGATGCAGAGCAGTCACGACCAGATGGCCATCGTGGTGGACGAGTACGGCGGTACGGCCGGCATCATCACGATTGAGGACATCGTGGAGGAGGTCGTGGGCGAGATCGAGGACGAGTTCGACCCGGATAACAAGTACCTCACGCGCCTCTCCGAGCGCGAGTGGCTGGTGGACGGCCGCTTCTCAATCGATGATGCCATCGACCTTGGCTGGCCCATCGAGGACTCCGACGAGTACGAGACCGTGGCTGGCTTCATCCTTGAGCTCGCGGACTCCGTGCCCGAGCCGGGCGAGGTCTTTGACGTGGAGGGCTATCGCTTCCGCGTGCAGTCCGTGCGCGGCCGCCGCATCGCGCTGCTGCGTGTGACCGCGCCCGAGCCCGAGGCCGCTAAGGCCGCGGAGAATGAGGACGAGGACGGCCATGACGGGGCGGCCGCGGGCGGGCACCGCCGCCAGCGTCGCCATGGGGATGCCGATGAGGGCCGCTCGCGCGAGAAGGGCCAGGCATCGGATACCATGGCTGATACGGAAACCACGAAGGGCTAGGAGTGCGCATGGCTCAGCTCATTGAAATCGAGAAGGTGGCGGTTGCGCCAAGGCACTTTACGGCGCGTGTGCGCATTGCCAACGGCGGGCCGCTCACGACGGACCAGGACCTCGTGGGCACCACCCACGTCTATCGCCTCCTGCCCGAGATTTGCGACCACACATGCCTGGGCGACGCTGGCACCACGTTCAAGGACGCCATGGGAGCCACCGAGGTGGCCCACCTGCTTGAGCACGTGGCCATCGAGCTCATGGCGCGCACCGGCCTCGCAGGCGACATCTCGTGCGGCCGTACTTGGGACGTGGTTGGCGAGCCGCGAACGTTCGACATCCAGCTCGCCTGTCCGGACGACGTGCTGGTGGCCTCAGCGCTCTCGAGTGCGGCATGGATTCTCCAGTGGGCCTACTCCGGCGGCGCCGACCCCAAGCCGGACGTGGATGCCATTGTCTCCGGCATTCGTGAGCTCGTGAACCACGCGGATGAGGTGGCTAAGGCCGAGGAGAAGCGCGACGAGCATGCGGCGGAAGTCGCGCAGTAGGCGCGTCGCAGTCGAATCTCTGGGTTGTTGGGACCATGCGATGCGGGTCAGCTGCCTGGGCCGGCGCACATGGTTGGTGCCGACTGTTTTTGCGGCCACGGAATAGGCTATGCCATACCCGTGAGACGTAGGGCCCCGCGGGTATAATCGCGTGCAACGCAAGCAGGAAACGACGCGCCGCATCTTGCGGCGCCGCCACAAGGAGGCTGCTATGAGCAAGGGTGGAATTGGGTTCGTTCTCGGTAGTGTCTTCGGTGCCGCCGTGGGAGCTGCTGCCGGCATCCTGCTGGCTCCGCGTTCGGGCGCCGAGAGCCGCGCCATGGCCGCCGACGCCATGAACGACGCGTGGGACGCCGCCGCTGACGCCTACGAGAAGGGCGGCAGCGTCGTTGCCGACCGCCTCAATAACGTCCGTCCCGCCGTGGATGCCACCACCGATGAGCTGCGTGCCAAGATCGACCTCGCGCGCGAGCGCATGGACCAGCTGCGCAATACGCTCTCCGAGAACGTGACGGCTGCCTCCAACTCCGTAAACGACGCCATGAGCGCCGTTGCCGACAAGGTTGGCGCCGCCGTGCCGCAGGCCCCGAGCACCGAGGCCGCCGATGTGCGCGTCGAGACTGTTGAGGGCGAGAAGTCCGGGGACGAGGCCACGGAGGCCTAGCTCGGCCGCAAGTACATGAAGTGACTTGGGGCGCCGGCGGGAAACCGCAGGCGCCCCGTCGCTATGAAGGCCGGCAATCAAGGGCGTCGGGCGGGTCTCACCACGACCTCGTGGCGCCCCGGAGCCTGGCATGAAGGGGCGTGCGCTGAATGCTCACGATGGACCAACTGACAAGGATGCGCGTCTACGTTCCGCGCAAGCCGTCGCGCAAGGATGAGAAGAAGGGTGTGCGACCCGAGCCCAAGAAGCTCGGCAAGGTGCATTGCCTGGTCTTCTCTCCGGATAGTCGTCGCGTGGTGGGGCTCATGGTGAAGCGCCCGGACATCGCGGGCATGATCAAGCAGGAGGACCGGTTCCTCGCGCTCGACTCCATCGAGCTGCACGAGGGTGGGCTCGTTTGCGTGCGCGGCGAGGAGAGCTTCGATGTCCCTGCGTGCAGGCGCATGGACATTGACCTGGACCAGTGCATCATTTGGGGCGGTTGTGACGTGGTGACGCAGTCTGGCAAGCCCCTTGGCCATGTGCTGGACGCGCGGTTCTCCGAGGCCGCGGGTGACGTGGACTGCTTCTGCGCGCAGGAGGGTGCAACCGCCACGGCCATCGTGGGCAACTTTGAGATTCCCGCGGCTTGGGTGGTGCGCTATAGCGCCGGCAAGATGATCGTGCGCGACGAAGCCGCAACGTTGCAGCCATCTGGTGGGTTGGCCGGCAAGGCCGGCGAGGGCTACGCGGCCGCGAAGGAGGGCGCCAAGAAGGCGGCCGAGAAGGCAGGCGCGGCGGCCACCGTCGCCGTGGACAAGGGCAGCCACGGGCTTGGGCGCATGATTGGCAAGGCTCGCCAGGGCGCGCGGCGGATGGCGTCGGACTTCAATGAGGGCGCGGGTAACGATAAGGCTTCGGCGGCCACGGCGGCCGTGCCTGGGAAGTCCGACGGCGCCCGTAAGGGCGTGGCGTCCGGGAAGCCTTCGGCTGGAGGCTCCCCCGCAGCCCGCGGTGGAAGCTCCGCAAAGAAATCCTCCACTGGCAGAAACAAGGTGGCGACCAAGGGTTCCGTTGCCGATAATGGGCAGAAGGCCGCGAGGGCGGTAGGAGAGCAGCTCGGTAAGACCAAGGGCATGTTCTCCAGCTTCCTGAGCGAGTTCAAGGACGCGAGCAAGTAGGGTCACCCGGCGCGAGCGAAGGCTCCTGCGGCGCCGGAGAGCGTTCGGACCTGCTCGGCTGGCCGGAACCTGGGCCGGCTGGCTTCCGCGCCCACGCCAGGACCCCAACCTCCGCCTGCAAGAACGTACCTCAAACACACCACGCTGACCTGCGGTGCCGTGGCGCGCCGCTCGTCTCGCAGCAGAAACGAATGGATTGAGATGGCTCGGAACGACAACCGCTACGCTCCCAATTCCGGGAACGACCGCTACAGCTATCGAGACTCGTACACCCCGGCGAACAGGCCCATGGCGAACGGCCACCGCGCGCCGGCCCATCCTGTGGCGCATCGTCGTCGCGAGGCCCCGTACGGCCAGGATGCCGTGCGCAGCGAGTCCTTCGACGCGAGCTCCCTGCGGCCCACCCCGCGCGCGGTCCATCAGGGGCGCGACTACCGCGAGCGACCGGAGCAGATGCGTCGCCGTCGGGCGGCGGTCGAGCGTTCCGAGCAGTTTGATGCGCCGCGACGCTCCTCGAGCGAACGTCCTCGCAGCGATGCCTATGGGGAGGGCCGTGAGCGCGCGGGCACCTATCGCTCCCGCCGCGATACCGCCTATCGTCCGGATTCGACCCTCGAGCACCCCGTGAGGCGCCCGCTTGCCCGTGGCGGCTCCAAGCCCCGCAGCCCGCGCGGCGCAGGCCTGCCTCTGCCACAGATGGGCGGCGGCCTGGGCGGCGTGTCGACGCAGCCCGTGCGTCCCGCGCTCGACGGTGGCTCCCGCAGGCGTGACACAGGTGTGACCACCGCGATCATCGGCATCTGCGTGGTGGCTGCCATCGTCATCGTGGGCATCCTCATGTGGACCAACCGCACCGTCACCATCACACTTAACGGCAGCTCTACGAGCATGCGTGTGGGCACCACCATCGACCAGGTCATTCAGGAGAAGGGTCTTGCGCCCACCGCCGGCAACCTCATCTCGGTCTCGGGCAACAAGCTGCAGGATGGCGCGGGCTATCCCTACATCGCCAAGCTCGGTGGCAACGAGCTGGACGGCGCGGGCACGGCCGCCTATCGCGTGGCCGACGGCGACGACCTCTCCATCGAGGACGGCCGTGACCGCACCGAGGACTATGACGTGCAGGTGGTGGACGACCAGCCGCAGCTCGAGATGGGCGGTGATGCCTGGGGAAACCTGAGCTACATCTCCCAGTGGCCCAAGGCCGGCAAGTATGAGATGCGCACTGGCAAGCAGTCTGGCGAGACGGCCCGCGGCGACACCCTGCAGGAGACGCAGAACGCCGTGGTGAGCATCCACCAGATCAAGCCCACGGACGGTCGCAAGCTCGTGGCGCTCACGTTCGATGACGGCCCGGCGGAGAAGTACACGGAGGCCTACCTGGACATCCTCAACCGGTACGGCATCCACGCCACGTTCTTCAACCTTGGGCAGAGCATCGAGGAGTATCCGGACTTGGCCAAGAAGATCGTGGACCAGGGCAGCGAGGTCATGAGCCACACCTATCAGCACCAGCAGCTTTCCAAGCTGGACGCATCGGCGCTGCAGAGCGAGTTCTCGAACGCCTTCTCCATGATCAAGGAGAAGACCGGGGTTGACACCACGGCCTTCCGCCCGCCGTACGGCGACTTCAAGGAGAGCACGTGGCTGAACTCCGGCGGCCTCGCCAGCGTGTCGGTGCTGTGGAACCAGGATTCGCTGGACTGGAAGCGCCCAGGCGTGGACGTCATTGTGAAGAACTCTGAGAAGAGCGTTACGTCTGGCAGCATCATCCTCATGCACGACGGTGGCGGCAACCGCGACCAGGACGTCGAGGCCCTGCCGCGCATCATCCAGGACCTGCAGGGGCAGGGCTATGAGTTTGTGACCGTGACGGAGCTCATGAAGTCTGACAACACGATTCCCGAGGACATCGCGAACGGCGACGCGCAGATGCCAGACGACTCCGTGTGGCCCACGCAGATTGTGCAGAAGGACGAGACGAGCTCGTCTTCGACGACAACCACTGCGGCAACGACGTCGAGCAAGTAGGCTTTTAGCCGATATTGCTTGGTCCCACCCGGAAGGCCCCGCCAGCGCGCACCACCGCGCCGCCGCCGGCGCCAAGGAAACCCGCCGGCAAGATAAACGGGTGCTTGCGCAGAAAAGATGCGCACCATAACACCTTGTTTGGGCGAGAACCTATGTGCACCGAGGATGTGGCTACCATCTGGAGCACATGCGGAGCCACGAGGCCCGAGCGGGCGCACGGGCGAGCGGCGCCGTGCGCATGAGCGGCGCCAGCTCCGTGTTCGAGGCAATTCCGGAGAGGGGCTAGCCATGCTGTTCGAAGCCGCCGGCTACTCGTGCGTGGGTACCACGCGCGATTCCAACCAGGACAGCTTTGCCATCAAGGTCGCCACAACCGAGCTCGGAGACGTTGCCCTTGTGGCCGTTGCCGACGGCATGGGAGGTCTCGACCACGGCGAGCTGGCATCGGCCGAGGTCATCCGCATGCTTTCATACTGGTTCGACCACAAGCTTCCGGATGCGCTGGAGACCATGGGATTCTCGGACGCGGGCTTTGAGCGCCTTGTGGACGGCCAGTGGGCGGGCCTTATCCGAGACATGAATATGGACCTCATCCGCCGCAGCATGGCGGCCCACATGAACATGGGCACCACGCTCACGGCGATGCTGTTGGTGGGCGGCCGCTACACGGTGGCTCACGTGGGCGACACACGCGCCTACGAGATTGACGCCGACGTCCCCAGGCAGATCACGGAGGACCAGACCTTCGTGAAGCGCGAGGTGGATGCCGGAAGGATGACGCCCGAGGAGGCGCTCGTGCATCCCCGCCGCAACGTCTTGCTGCAGTGCCTCGGCTCCACGAAGGAGGTTGTGCCCGCGTTCTACCACGGCGCGGTGAGGCCCGGGTCTACGTACCTGCTGTGCTCGGACGGCTTCCGTCACGTGCTCACGGAGGGCGAGCTGCAGCGCCGCCTGGGTCCCGCCGTGCTTGACGAGGCGGCGTGGGAGGCCGAGCGCACGCGTCCCGGCTTTGCCAAGGCCGAGCTCAAGGAGCTCGAGGCCGAGGAGGCCGACGGCTTCCCGAAGGGCAGCGTAACCGAGGCGCTCAAGGACGCCGCCCAGCTCGTCATGGACCGCAAGGAAGCGGATAACATCACGGCCGTGGTGTTGCGCGCCCAGAAGGAGGGTACGCGCTGATGACCAAGAAGATAGCTCCGAGGAAGGCCTCGTCCATCGATGCCCGGCGCGTGAAGGTGGGCGACGTTATCAAGGGTAAGTACCAGGTGCTGCAGCTTATTGGCCGCGGCGGAATGAGTCGCGTGTACCTGGCCATGGACCTGGACCTTGCCAACAAGCAGTGGGCCATCAAGGAGGTGGATCGCAACGCCTGCGACCCCACCGGCCGGCCCATGGAGCAGTCGCTTGCCAGGGAGGCCAACCTCCTCGCCAGGTTCGACCACCCCAACATCGTGCGTATCGTGGACACGGTGGAGACGCCAGACTTCATCTACGTGGTCATGGACCATGTGGAGGGCGAGCCGCTCGACCAGGTGGTACGGCACGAGGGCCTGCAGGCGGAGGAGGACGTGCAGCACTGGATGCTGCAGGTTTGTGATGCCCTGGCATATCTCCACAGGCAGAACCCGCCGGTGATCTACCGAGACATGAAGCCGACGAATATCATGCTGCACCCAGACGGCTACGTGAAGCTCATCGACTTTGGCGTGGCGCGCGAGTGCCGCGACAAGGCGCGCAGGGACACGATCGCCTTTGGCACCACGGGCTATGCCGCGCCCGAGCAGTACGGCAAGGCCCAGACGGATGCCCGAACAGACATCTACGGCATCGGCGCCACGATGTGGCACCTGCTCGCCGGCCAGGCGCCTCCCGTTGAGTTTCCGCTGCCAGACGTGCGAACCAAGAACCCCAATGTCAGCGAGGGCTTTGCCGAGGTCATCATCCCCAAGTGCTGCCAGCTCGACCGCGGCCGGCGCTACCAGAGTACCGAGGAACTTGCCGCCGATCTGGAGATATATGACGAGCTCACGCGCGAGTACCGCGAGAGGCGGGCCAAGAAGGTGCGGGCTTTCGCGGCCACGGCCATCGCGGGAGTCCTGTGCCTGGGCCTGGGCTTTGGCTGCCTGGGTGCGCGCGAGCTCTCCATCTCGCACAACTTCGACAACCAGATGACCACCGCCGCGGGCCTCGTGCACTCCGACACCGCACGGGCCGAGCAGGCCTACCTGGGCGCCATCGCCTACCGCCCGGCGAACGTCGATGCCTACGAGGGCCTCATCGAGTGCTACAAGGTGGACAACAAGTTCACCACCGAGGAGGCGTCGCAGTTCAACGACGCGTACCAGAAGAACATCGGCGAGCTCAGGGGCTCGAGGCGCTATGCCGAGCTGGAGTATGAGATTGGCCGCCTGTACTGGTACTTCTACGACTACGGCGAGTCAAGCGGAGACGTGGACAGCAACCGCGCCACGCGCGTCAAGGCCTCGGCAGACCACTTCAAGGCGGCCGTCGCAGACGCCAACTTCGACAAGGTGGAGAAGGCCAAGATCTACGACGGCGTCGCGTCGTTCACGACCAACATCGCCACGGCGGTGAAGACCGACGACGACAGCGACGAGATGTATCGCCAGTACTGGGACAACCTCATGAGTCTGGCCCAGCTGGCAGATGGCGAGTCCAACGAGACCATCCGCCTGGATAGCTACGCGCTCGTCACCAACGGCATCGAGACCTACATGGACAAGTTCATGGACACGGGGGTTACCAAGGACGAGGCACAGACGCTCTACCAGGCGTTTTGCGACGGGCTGACGGGCATGCGCCCCAAGGACTCCGACGCCGAACAGCGCCGGCAGAACACGCTCTCGCGTCTTGAGAACGAGGCGCGGCGCAAGATCACGGCGGTCTACTCGAACGCGCTGGTGGGTCAGAACTCGAGCGCAATCGCGCCCGCCACGGCCGACGGACAGAACTAGGAAGAGGACGGAGCCATGGAACGCGCGTTTACGCTCGTTGCGATCGTCGCCTTCGTGGCGGGGGCAACCCTGCTGGTGGCCTCTGCCGTGGTGTTCGTGCGTCTGAACGTGGCGGACGCCATCCGATTCCTGCGTGGCCGGCGCCACGGTGCCAGGCCCGAGCGCAGCCGCAGGCTGCACCCGGCGTCTCGTGCCCGCTACGGCGAGGTGCACGGCCGCGCCACGGCGTTGCCGACTGCCTGCGCTACCGCACCGTCTGGCCCGGCCATGCGCGCCGTGGTGTCTGGCGCCGCCAACGACGCCCCCACCACCGTGGTGGGCGCCGACATGTCCTCGGACGACTGCCCCACCAGCGTCGTGGCGCTGCTGGAGCAGATGGCCCGCGCCGCCACCGAGAAGCCGCAAGCGAGCGAGGCGGACGAGGCTGAAGAGGCCGATGCCGAGGTCTCGGCGGGCGACGAGAAATCCGAGCAGCTCGCGGATGAGTCCGAGGGTGCTGGAGCCGTGGCCGAGGATGAGGCCGAGCGCCCAACCGCCGCGCTGGCCTCCGACGAGGGGGACTCGGAGCGTCAGACGGAATCTCTTGGGGCGCCTACTGACGAGAGCGCGGGTGGAGAACCCGCAGGTACAAAGCCTGAAACTGAGCAAAATCACGCAATCGCCCAAAAAGTTGCGCAGCATGAAGGGGTCGATTTCCGCTTTACTCTTAAGCAGGATGTGGTAGTCGCTCACGTGCAGGGGGCACGCGGTCGAGGGTGAGGGGGTCAGAGAATGCGCAGGTACACGATGTTTTCCAGCTGCGCGCGGCGTCCGCTCGCGCTGTTCATGACGGCGGTGCTCGCCGTCTCCAGCATGCCCATGCTCCCGTTTGCCGAGGCGGTGGCCATCGCCGAGGAGCAGGATGCCAAGCCGGCCGCCGCGGTCAACAATGCCTCGGTAAACGTGGGCTGGAACTTTTCGGACGCTGCGAGCATCACCTTCGACACGCACCCTCAGGCGGACGGCTCCCTCAAGATCAGCGCGGACAGGATCCGCGAACTTGTGGGCAATACCGACGAGGTGAAGAAGGCCCTTACCTACAACGGCACGGGCACGGTGCCCGATGCTGGGGCGTCATCCTCTGGCCCCGCGTCGTCCTCGTCTGCCCAGGGCGGCTACGGCACGGCAGCGACGGCCTCTGCCGCTACCACGGGTGCGGCGGGCAAGGCCCAGGACCAGAGCGCCGTCACCTCGGCGGTCGATGCCAAGCTGGCCCTCATGCTCAGGCTGTTGCGCGGCGAGCAGGTGCAGGATTCCGAGCTCACCGACTCTGGCGACAAGGATCTCAGGACCCAGCTCAAGCTCGACGCCAGCAGGGAGCTCGTGAAGGACTCCCTCAAGCTCGAGAAGGACGACAAGGGCGTCTTTGAGGTCACAGGCAAGGTGGCGGGCGTGGATGCGGAGCTCACCTCGCCCAACCAGGCCATCAAGGTGACCAAGAATGACGATGGTGGCTTCATGGTATCTGCCGGAAGCGATGTCAAGGACGTGAAGCTCACCCTCAAGGTGAAGGGCGTCTCGTACAAGTACCAGTTCTCCTATAGCTACCAGCTGCAGGAAAAGGCCTCCACGCCGAGCACCAGATGGCCCTGGGCCACCGCGCCTTCGGCAGACGCGGCCACCACGGGTGCCCCCACCGACGCCGCCGCGACCGACGCCGCCGCGACCGACGCCGCTACTACGGCCGCCATCGCTGTCGCTCCCACGACGGAGAAGAGCACGTATCCCAAGCAGAAGGACGAGGCCAAGAAGCAGCACTGCCAGGACGCCAAGGACAAGCTTGGTCCCGCCTCCGGGCAGGACGCGCTCGTGACGCTCACGAGCGGCGCCGTCTCTGCCGTGGACTATTGGGCGGACCTGAGCATCCCCACCACCGCCACCATCGACGGTCCACTCACCTATGGCGACGACGGCAAGGACTACGAGGTTGCCGTGCTGGATAGGGCGGGACTCAAGGGCACCGTCACCACCGACAGCCCAGACAACTACACGGTGGGCGACTCCGTGAGCGAGTCTGCTGGCGACAATGGCGCCTCCGTCTACAAGGTGAACGTGAAGCCCGGGCGCCACACCAAAGACGGCGACAGGCATACCCTCACGATTACCTGGCAGTATCCCAATGGCGACCAGGTGGGCGGCTCTGCCGGCACCACCACGGTCTCCCTGCCGGACGTCGAGCGCAAGAAGATTGACCTCTCGACCCTCCAGCTCACGGACCTTCCGTACAAGATGCCGGCAGACCAGGCATCCGCCATCCGCGATAGGCTTAACTCGTTCATCAACGAGCGGGCCACTGCGGCGGGCAGCTCGCTCGAGAGCTTCTACGGCTCCGTTGACTTCATGGACGACGATGCCAAGGAGCAGTACCTCGCCGGCGTGACCACCGGCGTGGACATCGTGAAGAACGACCTGCTCACCTACACTGAGCACGACCCCAACGCCGATGCGGACTTTGAGGTTGTGGGCAAGCCGGGCGCCATTACGGTGAAGGCCGCCGACAGCCGCGACTGGAAGGACGACCCCGAGGCGGGCCAGCTCTACATCATGGGCAATGGCCTCGCGGGCACCGGCTCGGGCGAGGTCAAGGTCACGGCGGACAACCGCGACAGCCTTTGGCTCAACGGCACGCGTGAGCCGGAGCTGAAGTTCGACGGCTCGGGCGTCATCGCCAAGGCGGCGGACAATGCTGCCGGCACGATTCAGCTGGATGAGGGCACGTTTGACGGGGCGGGGCGGTCACTTGCGCCGTCGCATAGCGCCGCCGGCGCCCAGAGCCAGGACAGCAAGATCTTCATCAAGGGCGATGACGGCGTCATCAGAACCGTGACGGGCGTGCGCTTCATGTACGACTCCGTCATGCCGACGCTCAAGACGCTCAGCGTGGATGGCAAAAACGATAAGAAGTACGGCACCAATCTGGGCGCCGAGGGCTTCGATGTCACCTTTGTGCCGAGCGACGTCAACTCGGGCGTCTACGATGACTCCGTGTCTGCCGAGTACAGCGGTCGCTCCCTCTCTCGCGGTCAGATGAATCCGACGCCGCTCGGCGACAGCCTCACGCTCTATGGCTTCAACATCGGGGGCGACCAGAAGGTCGATGCCAACAGCATCAAGGTGCGCGTCACGGACAACGCGGGCAACCAGAAGGATTTCAACAAGGGGGATTCCAACATTCCCGCCGACGTTTTGACGCTCGTCTCCATGGCCACGCGCCCCACGCTCACCAAGAGCTGGAGCAACAATACGGTCTTTAACGGCCGCTACTTCAACGCGAATCGCACTCTCACGCTCACCGTGAGCTTCAAGTACTTCGCGGACGAGCAGCAGTACGCCAGCACGCTCAAGAGCTCCACCGTGGCCACCATCATGCGCGATGGTCAGGTCTTCAAGACCGTTGACGTTACGGACGATGGCTGGACCAACGTGGGCGGTGACAACTGGAGCATTACCGTCACCCTCAGCGAGGACGGCGACTACGAGCTGCGCGACGTGCACTTCTACGATCTCATCGACCGTGAGGCCACACTCGACGGCGACTCGTTCGTCATCGACAAGACGGCGCCCGCCATGCAGGTGGCCTTCGACAACAACGACGTGCACAACGGCAAGTACTACAAGGCTGCCCGTACCGCAACAATCTCCGTCACCGAGAAGAACTTCTTGCCCGACATGGTGCGCATCTTCACCACGGCCAACTCCGGCAACGGCACCGACGTGGGCCAGACCATCATCTCCGGCTGGACCACGAACGGCGACTTCCATACGGCGCGCGTGACCTTCCCAGGTCAGGGCATCTACACGCTCTCCATCTCCGGTCAGGACCTCGCCACCAACAGGATGACCCCCTATGCGAGCCCGGAGTTTGTGGTGGATACCATCAAGCCCCAGCTCAAGATTGACGGGGTGGAGAACCGTCAGGCGTACTCGGGCGACATGGCCCCCTCCGCCACCGTCCATGACACGAACCTTGCCGAGGAGTCTACGATTCAGGTCACCAAGGTGAGCCACCCCATGGACGCCGATGACGAGAATCCCTACACGACGGAGCCCTCCAGGTCACAGACGGACATGTCCGTTGCCTACGCGAACCCGTCTGCCACCAAGGGGCACGACGGTGTCTACACCCTCACGGTGCAGGCGGTGGACCTTGCGGGCAACGTTGAGTCGCAGGCCGTCTCGTGGTCCATCAACCGATTTGGCTCCACCTACGTGCTCTCCGATGACACGAACAAGATGGTCGACGAGTACCTGCAGCCCGACGCCGTCTCGGACGTGATGGTTACCGAGATCAACCCCTCGGGTCTCATCGAGACGCAGACCGCGGTGGAGCTCACGCGCGACACGGAGAACGTGACCCTCAACAAGGATGAGAACTACACCGCGAGCGTGGACTCCAGCTCCGGGTGGTACGAGTACACCTACCAGGTGAAGAGCGATAACTTCAACAAGCAGGACGGCACCTATCGCCTGCTGTTCCATTCCAAGGACGTGGCCGGCAACTCTTCTGAGAACACGGGCATGGGTAGGGGCGTCGACGGAGAGTCCACAGCCGAGGTGACCTTTGCCGTTGATGGCACGAAGCCCCTCGCGAGCTTCGTGGACCTCTCCAGCGGCGGGCGCTACGCGGAGGCCACGCACAAGGCGCTCGTGAACTTTGAGGACAACATCAAGCTCGACCATGCCGTCATCAAGGTGAACGGCACGACCTACGCCGAGCTCAACGCGAACCAGCTGGTCGCAAGCGGCACGCACGAGATCGACCTCAACGACAGCGCCACGCCGCAGGAGGTTTCCGTGGTGGTGTACGACGCCGCCGGCAATGCCTCCGACGAGATCAAGGCCACCAACGTGCTTGTGACCACCGACCCGCTGACGCTCTGGCTCACCAACACGCAGCTGTTCGTGGCGTCGCTCATTGCGCTGGCTGCCGCCATCGGCGGCGGCGTGCTGCTCGTGGCGCGGCGCACGGCACGCAGAGGATCCGACACGGACAAGTGAGCTTTGGCTCCGCGCCGGCGGTCGGCGTTACCTCGTCTGCGATGTCTGCCAAGCAGCCGGCGCCCGCGCGCTCGGCGCAGAAGCAGCGGGTAAGCCGCCCATTGCGGCCAGCCAGCTGGCCAGCTGACCTCCCAATGAGTCACCTTGCCAGCAGTCTGCCGTCTACTTTGACTCATTTCTCCAACAATAATAAGTTAGCCTACGAGTCACCTTGCCATCCCCTTTGACTCATTTTCCCAACAAGTGGGATGGTCCGCCGGGCCTTTGGTTTGGGACAGCCCAAGCGGGAGGGGTGCCGATTTGTCAGGAAAATGAGTCAAAGTAGACGGCAGGCATCGGGTGGGGCGACTCGCCGGTTGAGGAGGGCTAAGAGTTCGCAAAAATGGGGTCCGTGCGGGTATTGCGGCGTATGACTGTCAGTATTGAGCCACCTAAGCGCACGTGTTGTGCGCCGGAAGGAAGCCTCCGGCATTGCCGGAGAGAGGGGGAGCATATGTTCTGTCCTGAATGTGGAGCGCAGATCGACGAGGGGGGCCGATTCTGCCCCAAGTGCGGCACGGACCTGTGGGCCCGGGGCGCCAAGCCCGAGGCCCCCGTCGCGTCGGCTGCCGACGCGACGACCGCGGCAGTGTCTGGGAATTCGGCGCCGGTTGAGCCCGCCATCGGCGCTTATGTCGCGGCCTCGACGGATGAGGTCGGCCAGCCCACGCAGAAGGTTCCGGCTGCCGGCCAGACGCAGGTGACGCCACCTGCCCAGCCTGCGTACCAGCCGGGTCAGGTTCCGTTCATGCAGCACGCGGCGCAGGTGCCGCCCCAGGGCGATGCGCAGCAGGGTCAGTGGCAGCAGCCGGGCGCTGGCCAGTCGCAGAGCGCCGGAGCTACGGCGCAGCAGCCGGGCGCTGGCCAGTCGCAGAGCGCCGGAGCTACGGCGCAGCAGCCCGGCGCGGCCCAGCAGGCGTCCAATCAGCAGTGGGCCTACGCCCAGCAGCCCAACCAGCAGCGGACGGCCCCGCAGCCGCCCATGCCCTCGGCCCCGGCGCCCCAAGCAGCCAAGGGTTGCCTCGCCCAGGCCTTCGATGACCTGATGCACACCCCCGGTATGCTTGCTCGCGTGATGCAGATTGCCCTCATCCCCGGCCTCATCGCCATCGTCCCGGTCGTTGGTTGGGTCGTCGCTGCCATCATGGGCGTCTGCGTCACGGGCTTCGCCATCGAGTGGGGTCGTAGCCTCGCCCACGGCAGGTCCTTTGACGGCGCCGAGAAGCCGTGGACCACAAAGCGGTTCTCGCTTGGCTTCTTTGCCAGTGCCCTGAGCGTATTCTGGTCGCTGCTCTCGTTCATCCCCGGCCTCATCGTCCAGTTCTTTGCGATTGGCGGAATCGCGGGCCTTGGCATGGGACTTGCTAGGCAGAGCTCGTATGCGAGCCTGTATGGAAGCAGCGCCTACCACAGCTATGCCAGCTCTGCCTCGGCCGCGGCTGGTGGCGTCGTCCTCATCATCTTCCTTGCCTGGCTTGCCAGCTTCGTGCTCTCCATCTTCTTTGGCATGTTCTCCGATGTCTCCGTCATGCACCTTGCGGTGAAGAACCGGGTCGAGTCCGGCTTTGAGCTCAAGGAGATTTGGAACGCCTACAAGCGCGACCTTGGCAAGCTCTTCTGCGCGAGCGTCCTGCCCTCGTTGATCGTCGCCGCTGCGACCACAATCGCGGTCCTGCTCGTGTGGGCCATCTTTGGCGCCATGGCTGCCGCCATGTACCGCATCGCGTTTATCTTCATCCTCATCGCCGTGGCACTGACGGCGGTTGGCATTGCCTGTGCCTATGCCTTCCTCGTGATGCTCAATAATCGTGCTATCGGCTACTGGGCGGCTCGCTACGCACCCGAGTGGACGAATGGGGCCAACAACTAGGCCTCGTCATTAACGCGTGAGTCTTGCGTAGCGCCGCCCTGCGCGGCGTGTCATGTCGTACTACGACAAGAGAAGGGGAACCATGTTCTGTCCTGATTGCGGTTCCCCGTCATCGACGGCGCCAAGTTCTGCCCTGTTTGTGGTGCAAGGCTCGACGGCCATGGTCGGGGTGTCGTTGCCCCCAGTGACCAGTCTGGCACCGCTGCACCCGCAAGCTCTCCTGCATCCTCTGGGACGGGTGCTCCCCGGCCCGCGCCCCAGCCGGGCGCGGGCTACCAGCAACCCGGCGCCTACCAGCAGGCGCCCTCGTATCAACAGCCTGCGTCCCAGCAGAATGCCGCCTTTCAGCAGCAGTTCACGGTGCCCGCGCAGACGGACCGTTCGTTGGTCATGTACATCCTGCTGACCATCGTCACCTGTGGTATCTACGGCCTCTATTTCCAGTGGAAGGTTCTTACGGACTGCGAATGCATGAGCGGCCGGCAATCTTCGACAGACGCTGGCATGCTTGCGCGGTGACGTGCCCGCGTCGTTCCGGCCGACATCATCCACCTCGAGCAACCCTTCTGGCTTGGTCTCTGATTCGGTGAGCTGAGGGTCTGGGCCGAGTCATTTCGTTACGGCCTTGGCGACGCCAACGCGCTTGCGCGCCACTCTCGTGCTCACCCTGTGCGCCGTGCCCGCGGTGGTCTTCATGCTGCAGGGCTGGCTGTCGATGCCGTGGATTGGCAAGGTCGCGGACATGTCGCGCCTGGGCTCCGCCGCCACTGTCGCCGGCTCGCTGTTCCTGAAGGAGTAGGCGGTCGACAGGCGTCGCGTTTGGGCTTTGTTCGCTGCTGGCGCGCCGCTGGAATGGAGCCGCGTGCGGTCGTGAGACTCGACGCCGACGCGTAACCCGGTGTCACTCGCACATACAGCCATTGCCGCGAGGCCTACTCCAGCTGCGTGCGGAGCGGGCCTCGCGCATTCTTTACGTGCACATGAGAACGACGTGACGCTCCCGGGCGCCCGCGTGTGTACAATACCTTCGTTTGGCGCGCGTCCGCTGGGCGCGCGTCTTTGTGCCGGCTCACGCCCGGCCGTTCTGTAGGCAAAGAGAAGGGTCATTGATGAAACCTCGACCTGTGTGTCGATGACCCTGCGTGACGTGTTCCTCGGGCACGCCGTGCGGGGTGTCCGAAAAGTCTGTGTGAGCGGCGTGCCCTCGGGCGGGCCGCCTGGTGGCTGAGCTCTCCTTTTTGCGCGCTGGATACTAGCGCGCTGTTTCTGAGCTACGGGAAGGTCTCCTAGTTTCAGGAAACTTGCAAAAGGGCCTGTCCCCAACCACACGCTCGATGAAGGGGAATGCGAATGATTTATCTGTCCCAGATGCTGGGCAATCCCGTGCTTGATGCCAACGGCGAGAAGATCGGCGTGGTCAACGACCTTGGCATCGCCACGCGCGAGGTCTTTCCGCGCGTTACGTCCCTGGCCTTCCGTGGCCCGGGCAAGACGCCGTTCATGATCAGCTGGCGCAAGTACGTCGAGACGTTCGACGACAACGAGGTCCGCCTCGCCGTCCCAGCTACGGACATTCGCTTCTCCTACCTGCAGCCCAACGAGGTCCTCATCGCGCGAGACCTGCTCAACAAGCAAATCGTCGACACGCGCGGCATGCGCGTCGTACGCGTGAACGACCTCAAGCTCTCTGACACGAGCTCCTCTCAGCTGCGCCTGCTTGGCGCCGAGGTGGGCATGCGTGGCATCCTGCGCGCCCTCTCGCCCAGCTTCGAGAAGCTCGCCCTGCGCATTGGGCACATGTTCGGCCACGAGATGCCCGAGAAGATCATCGCGTGGAACTACATGGACCTCATCGACCGCGACCTCTCCAACGTGAAGCTCTCGGTCTCTCACCAGACGCTCGACGACCTGCACCCGGCCGACGTCGCGGACATCATCGAGCAGCTCGACCCACGCCTGCGCGGCCAGGTGTTTGCCCAGCTCGACGACGCCCAGGCCGCCGAAGCCATGGCCGAGCTCGACGATGACGAGATGGCCACCAAGATCATGGGCGACATGAACGACGTCGACGCGTCGCGCATGCTGTCCGAGATGGACCCGGATGACGCCGCCGAGCTGGTGGGCGAGCTGGACTATGAGAAGGCCGAGAAGCTCCTCTCGCTCATGGGCATCAAGGAACAGCGCGCCGTTCGTCAGCTGCTGGGTTACAAGGACGACACGGCTGGTCGAATTATGACCTCTGAGTTTGTTGCCGTGCCGCGCGAGGCCACGGTGGCCGACGTGGCGGCCCGCATGCGCGAGCTGCCCGAGGACTTTGAGCCGGTCAACTACGTGTACGTCACGGACGAGGCGGGCAAGCTCGCCGGCGTCTGCTCCGTGCGTCGCCTGTTCGTCTCCAGCCCGGACGAGACGCTCGGCAAGCTCGCCGGCGATGACGAGGTTATCTCCGCCAAGCCGGACGACGACCAGGAGGACGTGGCCGAGGACATCGCCAAGTACAACTTGCTGGCCATGCCCGTTGTGGACGAGAAGACCGGCAAGATCCTCGGCATCGTCACGGTTGACGACGCACTCGATGTTCTTGAGGAGGAGCACGAGGAAGACCTGCAGATTGCAGGTGGAAGCTCGGGCGATGCCGGCTCTGACGCCAACTCCGGCGAGCTCGTGCGCTTCGTGCGCCACCAGATGTGGTTCTTCTTCTGGGTGGTGGGCGCGGTTGCGCTGGCCCTGCTGCTGGGGCCATACGACGGCCTTGCGGTCTCGTTTGCCGCGCCGGTGGCACTGCTCGTTGCCGACGAGATGGTCCATTACGTCACGAGCTTCTTCCTCGAGTACGACGAGGACGATGACGACGCTCCGAGCCTGGGCGGCTTTGCCGTGAAGGGCATCGCGCTGGGCGTGCTGTGGGCGGCCATTGTGCTGCTCGTGGTGCTGGGCGCCAACGGCGTGATCAACACGGCCACTGAGGGCTTCGGCGCCATCGTGTTCCAGCTGCTTCGCGGCTTTGAGGCCGTGGCGGTGGCCGTGCTCGCGAGCTTTGTGACCGCGCCCGCCTACCTGGTGGTGCTGCGCCGCCGCGACGACGCGGGCAAGGACACGAGCGGCCTGGTACTCCATGGCGTTGCCCTGTTCGTGGCGCTGGCGGTGTTCATTGCGGTTGCCGGCGTGCTGGCCATGCCGGTCATGGGCTAGGGAGGCGCGCGTGGTGAAGATGATGCACGTGATGTCTGCCTGCCGCTTTGCCGCCGCTGCTCGCGGGGACGGTGATCGGGCATGAGGAGTCTCAAGACCTGGAAGAACCTGCACGGCGTCCACGCCGTGGGAGCCGACGCCACCGTGGGGCCGCGCCCCAAGACCGCCCTTCGAGCCGCCGCGGTGCTTGGCGCCATGGGCCCCGGCCTGCTCACGGCCCTTGCCGGCATGGATGCCGGTGGCGTGGCCACGTTCTCCAACGCCGGCGCCGTCTTTGGGTACGGACAACTGTGGAGCATTCCGGTGATGTGCTTCCTGCTCATCGTGGTACAGGAAACCGCAGCTCGCATGGGGTGCGTGACGGGCAAGGGCTTTGCGGCGCTCATTCGCGAGCAGTTTGGCGTGCGCAAGAGTGCCTTCGCGATGCTGGCGCTCATCGTGAGCAACACCACTGTGACGCTTTCTGAGTTCGCGGGCATTGCGTCTGGCATGCAGCTCTTTGGCGTGCCTACGATCGTGAGCGTGCCCATCGCAGGTATTGCCGTGTGGCTGCTGGGTATGAGCGGCTCGTACAAGCGCATCGAGAAGGTGCTGCTGGCCATTGCGTGCGTGTTTGTGACGTACGTTGCCGCGAGCTTCCTCGTGGGGCCCAACTGGGGCGAGGTCCTGGGCGACACGTTCTTGCCGCACGTCAACATCAGCCCTGCCTACGTGAGCTTGCTGGTGGCCAACATCGGCACCACCATCTCGCCGTACATGATCTTTATGGGCCAGGGCAACGTGGTTGAGAAGAACTGCGACGTGGACGACCTACCATACCAGCGAATCGATACCGTGAGCGGCGCCGTGGTGGCACAGCTGATCGCGTTCTTCATTGTGGTGTGCACGGGCAGCGTGCTGCATCCGGCGGGCATCGAGGTCAATTCGGCCGAGGATGCGGCGCGGGCGCTGTCTCCGCTGGCCGGCCAGTATGCCGAGGTTTTGTTTGGCGCGGGCCTCGTGGGCGCGAGCTTCCTTGCCGCCTGCGTGCTGCCGGGCATCACGTCTAGCGCGGTGTGCGAGGCCTTTGGCTGGGAGCGCGGCCAGGACAAGAGCTGGGCCGAGGCGCCGGTGTATCGCGGCATGACGACGACAATCACGCTGCTCTCCGCCGCGGTGGTGCTCGTGCCCAACGTCGACCTGTTCGGGATCATGATGCTGGCGCAGGTCATCAATGGCGTGCTGCTGCCGGTGCTGCTCGTGTTCATGGTGCGCATCGCTGACGACAAGCACGTGATGGGCGCCTACGCCAACTCGCACGCGTGGACGGTGCTTACTTGGTTCATCGTGGTTGTGGTGGTCGTGCTGACTGCGGTGATGTTCGTGCTGCAGGCGCTGGGGTACTAGCGGGCGCGGATTATGGCTCGCCCTTTTACGGTTTCGTGCTGCGGGCGCTGGGATGCTAGTGACGGCTCCCGGTCTTCGGCGGAGATGTCCCTTGTTTAATTATTACGACTGTGAAGCGGGTTTTCGGGGTCTGTTGAGTAGTGGTGTAAGGGCGCGCTTCGTTTACCTGCGGGTTTCCAAAGGGGTATACATGGACATCCCCGAAAAGTAACTACACAATCGTAAAAATTAAACAAGGGACTCACGAGCGGCCCCGGGCGTTGCCGCCCGGGGCCGTCATATTGAGCCCCGCCCTTGAGCCCCGCCCTTGAGCCCTCGGCTTTGAACTCTCCGGATTAAGGCCTACGCATTGGGTCCTCCGCCTTGAGTCCAGATCTGCTGGAGACGATTGCGGGGGGGGGGGGCGGCCGCTGAGCTCTCCGGCGCTTAGGGCCGCCGCCTTGGCTCGGTAGCTACTCATCGGCGAGCAAGATCTCCTCCACCAGTTTGCAGGCATCCTCCACACATCCGGGGCAGGGGCGCAGGGGGCCATGGTCGGTGCCGACACCCTTGAGCTCCCGGCATTGCGTGGAGCCATTCATCTCGTGGAACCGCTCGAGGATTTGGCGCGAAATCTTGTAGGTGCTGCCTTTGGTGCCTGGGTGGTCCATGTTGCCGTCACTATTGGCCAGACCCACAAGGAAGCAGGCACCCGTGAGCGCGCCACAGGTGCCTTCCATGCCGCCCATGCCCAAGCCAAAGCCCTCCGTGGCACGGAATACGTCCTGCTCGCTCATGCTAAACAGGTCGGCATAGGTGCAAGCAACAGCCTGCGCGCAGTTGTACCCAGCCCGATGCCGCTCGTGTGCCGCCTCGACGCGTGATTCCATCTGATTCCTCTCGCTGTAAGACCCGATCCCGACGGGAATGTGCCGTCCGGTACGGCAACGGTGACGCTGTCGTACTGGCTCGTCCGGTCTCCGCCGGGCGCCTTTCATCCTACAGCTCGATGGTGTCGATGCCCCCTGTCTCGAAGCGACGGCGAAGCTCCTCGATGATGGGAATGCCGGCGCTGCAGCCGATGCGCGTGGCGCCGGCCCGCGCCATGTCGAGGAAGGTGTCGGCGTCGCGGATGCCGCCGGCGGCCTTGACCTGCACCTCGGTCGGCACGTGCTCGCGCATGAGGCGCACGTCGGCCACGGTGGCGCCGCCGGTGGAGAAGCCCGTCGAGGTCTTGACGTAGTCCGACCTCACCTCGCTCGCCGTGCGGCACAGCCCCAGCTTCCCGTCCTCGGTGAGCGGGCAGTTCTCGAAGATGACCTTGCAGGGGATGGCCTCGCCGCGGATGCCTCGAACACGGCGTATCGCGGCATGACGACGGCAATCACGCTGCTCTCCGCCGCGGTGGTGCTCGTGCCCAACGTCGACCTGTTCGGGATCATGATGCTGGCGCAGGTCATCAATGGCGTGCTGCAGGCGCAGGGGTGCTAGCGGGCCGGATGTTGGCTGGGGTGGCAGTCGGCAGAAGCCTAGTACCAGCCGAAGTCGGACAGGCAGCGCTCGATGTCGGACTCGAGGGTGCCGAGCTCGATCCCTTGTGACTGAATTGCGGAGGAGTCTAGCCTAAAATCGCGGAAGCGATCCGCGTAGCGGTCGGGATTGGGGAGGATATAGGCCTCGACGTCCTCCCTCCGTGCGATACCGCTCTCCACAAGCTTTTCGCCGATGAGCCTTGCCGCTTCATAGGTGGAAAGGCCGTCCCTCTCGCTCGTGCCGTTGCTGCTGGCGAAGTGGTAGGTGCCGCTCGGTAGCTCGCAAATGGCACCAAACTGTTCCGCGAGGTGCTGCGCATACGTCATGCAGCGCTTTTCGTTCACCGTGAACTTTGTTGGCGTCTTGGTGCGGAGTGCCTTGAGTACGTTGCCGAGAATTCCCGGCGAGGGGTGAACCCCCGGCATCGCCAGGCCAAACATCCAGGAAAGGCGCAGTGTGACATAGTTGCTTGCGTTTGCCCGCAACCACGTATCAACCTCAAGCTTCTGCTGGCCGTAGGCGGTCACGCATGAAGGCTCGGTCCCCTCGTTAAAGGGGCCCGGGACGGTTTTGCCGTTATACAGCTGCTCGGTCGAGATGAAGATCATACGTCGGCCGAGGTCCTGGCAGGCGCGGGCGATGGCGATGGCGGAGTCGCAGCTAACGAGGTGCGTTCTCTCCGGATCGTTCTCGCAGTCTGCTGTCGTAGCGTTGGCGGCCATGTGGAGCATGAGGTCGAAGTCGAGATCGCGGACGTATGTCTCAACGCTTTCTGGCTTGAGGTAATCGACGTCGCGGCGGCTGATGGGGACGAACTCGAACGAGTCTCCGTTGTAGATTTGGATGAGACTGGCAAGGTACCCGCCTGCCCCCGTGATCGCAACGCGCATATTGACTCCTCTGTGATGTCCGGATAGAGCGATGCGGGGCGCGAGAAATGCCCGCGCCCCGCCAGCAGCTTACAGCTCGATGGAGTCGATCCCCCGCTCCTCGAAGCGGCGGCGAAGCTCCTCGATGATGGGAATGCCGGCGCTGCAGCCGATCCTCGTTGCGCCGGCCCGCACCATGTCGAGGAAGGTGTCGGCGTCGCGGATGCCGCCGGCTGCCTTGACCTGCACCTCGGCCGGCACGTGCTCGCGCATGAGCTTAACGTCGGCGACGGTGGCGCCGCCGGTGGAGAAGCCCGTGGAGGTCTTGACGTAGTCCGGCTTGACCTCGCTCGCCACGCGGCACAGCCCCAGCTTCTCGTCCTCCGTGAGCAGGCAGTTCTCGAAAATGACCTTGCAGGGGATGGCCTCTTCGCGGTCCTCGCTGGCCTCGCGGCAGACGGCCACGACCTGGCGCATCTCGTCGGTCACGTAGTCCCAATTACCGGCTTTGACCTCGGTGAGGTTCACGACGTAGTCAATCTCCGTGGCGCCGTTGGCAATGGCGTCCTGCGTCTCGAAGACCTTAGCCGCGATGCTAGTCTGCCCGAGCGGGAACGAGATGGCAGCACCCACGTGTATGTCCGTTCCTGCGAGCAGCGCAGCGCAGCGGGCGCTCTGGCCGGAGTTGATGGCCACCATCTTGAAGTGGTAGCGCCTCGCCTCGTCGCAGAGCTTCTCCATGTCTGCTTCGGTGGCGTCTGGGTGCAGATTGGTGTGGTCAATGAGTCTGGCGAGGTAATCGAGGGTATAGCGTCTGGTCATATGGGGCTCCTATCATCCGTGTTTGCCCTCCACAACATAGCCTCATGATAGTTCTCAATACGGAAGTGCAAATATGTAATCATTTCAGGTCTGCAGATTTGTTCGACCGCCGGCTGGCGTATATATACCGCTCAAGGAAATACGGGAAACTTGTGAAAAAGGCGTCTAGACCTATGAAGAAAAAGCGGATAGGATGCCCACTAGTAACTGACATATAGCCAAATAAAAAATATGTTAGGTACAAGAGCGAAGATATGGTCTGAATAGGCTATTCAGCCACCTCAATAAGTCACAAGAAGTGAAACAGTGAGAGGAACGGTATGAACATCCTGCTTGTATCTCATGGGCAGCTCTGCATTGGCGTTAATGATGCGTTTCACATGTTTGCGCCGACGGCCGAGAACGTCCACGCCGTGAGTCTTACTAACGATGGTGGGGTTGAAGCGTTTCGTGTGGCTCTTGATGAGGCTCTCAAATCCCTTCTCGAGAAGGGAGATGTTCTTATCATCGCCGATCTTAAGGGTGGAACTCCCTACAACGAGAGCTACCTGCATTTCCTTGAAAATCCCGAGCATATTCGTCTTGCCGCCGGCCTTAACCTTCCGATGCTCATTGAGGCGGGGATTCTCGCAATGTCGGGCGGTGAGCTTAACCAGGTGTATGAGACAGCGTTAACCGCGGGTTCTGCTGGCGTTATCGGTAGCGATTTGCCCGAAGAAAGCTCGGATGAAGAAGACGATTTGTTTTAGCGAAAGGGAGAGAAAGATGGCAATCACGCTCGCTAGGATTGACGATCGTGTTATCCACGGTCAGACGGTTACTCGATGGGCCGCAAGCCGTCCGTGCAACGCAATCCTTGTAATTAGCGACAAGGTGGCGGCTGACGAACTGCGCAAGAAGGTTCTTAAGGCTGCTGCGGGCGCTCTTAAACTGGGGATTTACACAGTTGAGCAGGGGGTTGCCGCACTCGAGAAGGCCAAGTCCTCCCCAAAGAGCTTCTTTATTATTTCCGATTCTGTGGAAGAGTTCGCAAATCTCAAGCGCAAAGGCGGAGACTTCGGCGACGTCCTGAATGTCGGCAATCTTAGTGGCACGCGCGAGGGCACAAAAAACCTCGGACACGCTGTTTGCATAACGGACGAGGATGTTTCGGCTTTCGACTATCTCGAATCCCAGGGTGTGAAGCTGCAGTTTCAGATGACGCCCGAGGACGGTGTGAAGACCTGGGCTGATTACAAGGCGAAGTACGAATCGGCTTAGCAAGTTGGGTGCAGTCGGCCGGAGTGGTCCGACCGTAGGCGTAAGAAAGGAAGGGTCGTATGGGAAGCTTGTTTATCCCGGCGCTTATTTGCGGAATTTTCTGCTACTTGGGCGCAATCGAGTGCGGCAACCCGCTCGGAACTACGGGAAGTTTCTATTGCCTTGGTCGTCCGCTGGTGGCTGGCCTGATTGTGGGTCTTGCCTTTGGCGATGTGACTGCTGGCGTCCTCTGTGGCGTTGCCGTGCAGGCGGTATTTATCGCCAATCTGTCGACGGGCGGCGCAACTAACTCTGAGATCACGTATGCCTCCTATGGCGGTATCGGCTTGGCCATGGCAACCACCAAGGACCCTGCGGTTGCAGTTACTCTGTCTGTCCTGGTAGGCAATACGTTTGGCCTGATTTTCTACAACCTTCGTATGGCCGGCTACTCGGTGTTTAACAATAAGGCGCAGCAGGCGGCGGAGAATGGCGATACAAAGGGCATCAACCTCTGGCACTTCGTTATTCCCAATATCTGCACGTTCCTTCTCCGTTTCATCCCCGTCTTTGTTGCCATCGTTGCTGGTCAGGGCGTTGTTGATGCCCTGCTTGCCAACGTTCCGGAGATTGTCACGCACATCATTCAGGTTCTTGGTGGAGTTCTTCCCGCCCTTGGCGTCGGCATGCTGATGAATATCGTCATCAAGGAGCCCGTGCATCTGATTTTCTTCCTGTTTGGTTTCATCCTGCTTGCTTTTGCAAAGCTCGACACCATTCCCGTCGTATTTATCTCTCTGGTCGTTTGCTACATCGTTTACATCGCTTCTGGCAAGGCACCTGCTGCTCCTGCGGCGGAAGCCTCTGCATCCAATGACGCAACGTATGAAGACGCCGACCTGTTTTAGGAGAGGAGAGTAGAAAATGGCTGACACCAAGACTGAAAAGAAGCACCTTACAAAGCAGGACCTTAACCAACTGTGGTATCGCTGGCAGGTGGGCTGGTTCTCCTCCAGTTCTTACGAGAAGCTCGAGTCCCATGGTTTTGCGTGGTCCTATATCCCGTTTGCGGAAAAGTACTATGCAAATGACCCTGAGGGCAAGAAGCGCCTCCTTACTCGCCATTCGCAGTTCTACAATACCGAGCCCCAGGTCGGTACCCTTATTAACGGTATTGTTGCCTCGCTCGAGGAGGACATCGCTTTTGGCGGTGACGTCCCGGAGGAACTGCCGACGACGGTAAAGACAACCCTGATGGGACCGATTGCGGGTCTCGGCGATTCGATTATCCAGGGCATCATTGTCCCGACTCTGCTTTCCATTGGCATGAGCCTTGCTTCAAACGGTAGCCCCGCGGGTCCGCTGTTCTATATCGTGAGTTGGCTCGTGATTGGAATGGCCCTTTCATACGGCATGTTCCAGTATGGCTACCGCATGGGCCTTGGTGCCATCGACAAGATCGTCGGCGAGGACTCTATGAGGCTGATGGATGCCGTCAACATCCTCGGCATTATCGTTACCGGCACTCTCGCCGCTGGCAAGGTGTCTCTGGCGACGACGATTCAGATTCCTTATGGCGATACCATGGGGGCACTCCAGGATACGCTCGATGGTGTTTTTCCTGGTCTGCTTGCCCTTATCGTGACTCTCCTTACCTGGTGGATGCTCAATAAGAAGGGCTATTCCGCCACTAAGGTGCTCATCATCCAGTGTGTTGCCGTAATCGTGCTTTGTGCCATCGGCGTCTTCTAAAGATTTGTCCTACCTGCCCCGCGCCCGGGGCATCCCATACCTCGTGAGCTGGGGCCCGGTTCCTGCGGAGGGCTCCGGGTCCCAGCTCATGTTTTAGAGGCTCTTGTGGGCGCCCTTTTGCGATTTGTCTTTCAAACCATGAAGGGGTGCGTACATGAATGAGCACACCAACTACCAACACAAAACTAAGTAGGGCTCGCGCTTGAGGCGGGCGGGAGGGAGCGTCATGGAACCGCTGTTCTTTAAGCCCATTCCGTTTAGGACCGTGTGGGGCGGAACGTCGATTAAGCAGTATTACGGCTATGACTGGATGCCCGATGGAACTGGGCAGGCCTGGGCTTTCGCCGACCAGGGTGACAAGTCCAACGTTTGTCAAAATGGCAAATATGCAGGGAGGACGTTTGGCGAACTTTGGCGCGAGCACGGGGAGCTCTTCGGAGATACAAATCGAGATTTTCCTCTCATCATCTCGATGCTTTGCCCTGAGCATGACCTCTCCATTCAGATTCACCCTGATGAGGAGCATGCAAAGGCTGCTGGCTATGCCTACGGGAAAAACGAGGCTTGGTACTTCCTGGAAGCAAAGGAAGACGCGAAAATCGTTTATGGGCAAAACGCAAAAGATGAGGCTGATCTTCGCTCCTATATCGATGGCGGGCGTTGGAATGATCTGATTCGTCATCTCAATGTTCACAAGGATGATTTTGTATACCTTGAGGCGGGCACGCTGCATGCGTGTTGCGGTGGGGTTATCGCTTATGAGGTCCAGCAGTCCACCGATGTTACCTACCGCTTCTATGACTACGACCGGACGGACGACCAGGGGAATAAGCGGGAGCTTCATCTCGAGCAGGCTATCGACTGTATGCACTATGACTCATCTTATAATTACGAGCGTTATCAGGCGTCGGTCGTGGCATATGGAGGCTGCATACGGACGACGTACTACGATTCTCCGTCGTTCCGAATCGAGAGGCTCGTTGTGGATGACGACGCGTACTCGCTTAAGGAGAATACGTACGAGCTCGTAAGCGTGGTGCGAGGCTCGGGCGAGGTCAATGGAGTTCCCATTACCGTGGGCTCGCACTTCCTTGTTCCGAAGGATTGCGAAGCCGTTATTTCAGGAAAAATCACCTGCATGATGACAACCGCATAAGGAGGATTACGATGCTTCTTCTTCCTTCCATGATGTGCGCCGACTTCTCTCGACTTGGTGAGGAGGTCGACGAACTGTGCGCTGCGGGGGCAGACGGCTTCCATCTTGATGTTATGGACAGTCATTTTGTCCCGAATTTTGGACTTGGTCTGGGTGACATTGAGACCATTTGCAAGCAATCGACGATTCCGTGTGACGTACATCTTATGGCCGATAACTCGGATGTTCTTATAGAGCTGTTTGCCAAAGCCGGAGTAAAAAACATGTACGTACACCCGGAGGGTGAAAGAACGATCAACTCAACACTTCTGAAAATCGAAAGGCTTGGTGCGCGCCCCGGAATCGTCGTCGACCCAGGCGTGAGCTTTGAGTCGGTTGAGTCATCTCTCCCCGTAGTTGATTACGTATTGGTTATGACTGTCAATCCGGGTTTTGCTGGCCAAAAGTACCTGGATTATTGCTCGCCGAAGATTGCTCAGTTTGCCGAGGCAAAGGAGCGCTACGGCTACAAGGTGATTATCGATGGGGCTTGCTCTCCCGAAGTAATTCAAAACGCAGCCAAGCTTGGCGCGGATGGTGCGGTGCTTGGTACGAACGCTTTGTTTGGTAAGGGCGAGCCGTACGCGGATATTCTTGCAAGGCTGCATGCGAGCTGCTAATTATCTCGTTCCTGTACAGTAGAGGCGGCGTCCGGGTCATCCGGGCGTCCCTTCGTGTGCATCACCGGGATTCTGGTGGGTTAGGCTGGTTGGTATGGGGACGCTTTACATCTCTATCAAAGATGACTTGCTTGCAAAGATTAAGGACGGGACTTATGCCGAGGGCGATGTCATACCGTCCGAAGTTGCGTTGGCAAAAGCCTATGGTGTGAGCCGTCCAACTGTGCGCCAGGCTCTTCATATACTGGCCAACGATGGGTATCTCGATCGGCGTAAGCGACGCGGTACGGTTGTGGCAAATCCAAAGACCACGAGGACTCACGAGGAGATTCCGGAATTTGGGCAGGCGGCAAGTCGTGGCGTTCGCAGCTTTGAGGACGAGATTTCCGACTCGGGCAAAGTCGTTCGCACGGTTCCCGTTGTGGTGAAGCAAGAAGGCGCAAGTGATGAAGTGGCAAAAGTGCTTCATATAGAGCCCGGTGCGGGCGTTTATAAACTCGTGCGGCTTCGCTATGTTGACGAGGTTCCCAATGTGTTCATGGAGAATTACGTTCCGGAATCTCTGTATCCCGAGTTTATTGACGGCGTCGACTTTTCGCGAACTCGCATGTATGCAAGAATGCGCGAACTCGGGCGTCCCGTGAAGCTCGTGCGTCGTCATGTCGACGTTATTGCTGCGGATGCGTCTATATCCATGCTTCTCGATGTGTCGATTGGGGACCCACTATTTCTTTTCCATACCCGCGGTCAGGATGCTCAGGGCAATGTTGTTGAGTACTCTGTTTCGACTTACCGGGGCAATACGAATTCCTTCGAATTCGTGGTTGAGGACCCGGAGTCAGTTCAAGAAAATATAGGAATAGCGCAGACGGGCGAACTGGCGCGTGTGAGCCAGGTTGATGACCTTGGAATCTCGTCGGCGGAGGAGATGCTGGGCTAGTTTGCTGCCGAGCGGTTTTCCTTCTGCAGCTTAATAAGAAACTGGAGTCTGCGCCTAGTGGCGTCGTCCGAGAAGGGTAGCTCCTGTTCCATTTCTGCCAAGTAAGCAGAGCTGTGATTGATTTTGATGTCGTACAGCTTTGTAAGCTCTATTACTGCCTCTTCCGAACCTCTTGCCTGCCCGATTAGCCCGAGCATCTCCTTTGCCTCTTTGCCCATATCATTGGACAGGTAGAACTCAAATGCGCTGGCAAGTAAGGCCGAACGCTGTTCGTCTGTAGCCTTCATGTTTAAGAGCTCTTGGAGCTTATCGCAAGCTTTTTCCGTTTGACCCGCTTGGGCAAAGGCCTTGAACTGCATGTTGCTTCTATTGAAGACGGGGAAGAGGAGCCTGGCATATCTGCTGTTGAGGTAGCCAAGCAACTCGTCAGTACGGTGTTGGTCATAGAGGTGCTGCACATGAGAGAAAGCCTTTTTTCGTACGACCCCGTCCACGATGAAGAGAATGAGAATTGCGGCGATGGGGATGAGGTAAAAAGGGTTCATATAAGTCCTCAGCTATTGGGATGGCCAGTGGACGCGTACGGATTGAGCGAGGGCAGCGTCCCAGATGGCGCTACGACTTTACTGACATCATATACAAAATTGTGGGCCTATTGCGGATATGTAAGTACAAATATGTAACTAGTTTCGTACAATTGGAGTTACACATTGCTACGAAAGTTGGCAATAGGGCTCGATGCCGGCTAGCTGCTACTTTTAACCGGATAGATGTGCCATAACCCCCCCTCGCACTCGGACCCCCAGGGCCGGTGATCTCGTTGCGACGGTGGGCCTGCGATGCGGTAAGGGAAAGAGCAACACGCCCATGGAATCCCTCTATGTCACCATCAAAGATGAACTGCTTAAATTGATTGACTCACATGTCTACAGTGTTGGCTCTCGCATTCCTTCTGAGGATGAGTTGGCAGAGGCCTTTGGGGTGAGCCGTCCGACGGTTCGTAGGGCAGTGCAGATGCTTGTGGATATGGGCCGACTAGAGCGCAGGCCCTATCATGGCACTATTGTTATCGAGCCAAAAATCGAGCAAGGCTATGCGACGGTTCTTCGAAGTTTCAATGACGAGATGCGCGACAACAACAAAGTGCCGAAAACGACGGTCATTCTGGCTCGAAAGGCGCGCGCCGTTGCAGAGGTAGCGCTACGATTGCAAATCTTGGAAGATACGGGCGTGTTTAAGCTCGTGAGGCTGCGCTACGCAGACGACGTTCCGAATGTCGTTGTGGTCAGCTACATACCGCTCGACCTTTATCCGGGGATTACGAGTGTTGATTTCGAAACAACGACGCTTTACGGCTATTTTGAGTCTGTCGGTAATCCTGTCGTACGCGCACACAGGCGCCTTGAAGTGCTTAAGGCCGATAAGAACCTTTCGGCTCTCATTGACGTCCCGTTGGGCGATCCGATTTATCGCTTCACAACGGTGGCATCTACCGAAAGCGGACGCATTGCCGAGTATGCGATTGCAAATTATCGCGGGGAGAGCAATGCGTTCGAATTCGATACGACTTTGACGAGGGTGGGAGAGCTTCGGCGCGAGTCGAGGGATTCTGTCCTGCGAGATGATTTCCAGTCGGCAGCTGGCGAGAGCGTCGGCTAGGCATGCGGCTTCTTTCTGGAAGAAGTCGCATGCCTGGCAGTGGGCTGTGAGGGGCGCGCCTTATTTCCCCTACTTCCTTTTGAAGGCGGATTCGGGTCAGGCATCACGCTTTAGGGTGGTTTCGGTGAATCATGTTGGAAGCGGATTGGTCATATTCAGGCAAAAGCAGCACCCTCCCATCCTGCGCCGCCACCTCGATCACGGCGAATTCGGACGCCTGACTGGCGATGTCGCCTAGATGACCTCGAGTCCCGCCGACCGCACCAGGCCGGCGTCGTCGCTCTCGGGCGCGTCGCAGATGAGTGCGTCGAAGTCCTCGAACGTGGCGAAGCGGTATGTGCCGTAGGTACCAACCTTGCGTGTCTCGCTCACGAGGTAGCTGTGGGCGGCTCGCTCGATGGCCTTGGCCTTCACGAGGCCGTCGTCTGGGTCCAGAGTGATGGCCTCGTGCGACTCGGGGTCGAGCCCCCAGGCGCCAATGAATGCCACCTCGAAGCGGAACCGGCTCAGGCTGTCCACGGCGAGTGGGCCCACGAAGCCGTTGAGCTCGGGGTGCATTGTGCCGCCCGGGCAGATGCCGCGGACGTTGGAGTTGCTCGAGACGGCTGCGAGCACGTCTACCATCGGCGATACCACGGTGCAGGCAATTCCCTCGCGGGCGATGAGGCGCGCCAGGTGCAGGTTGGTGGTGGCGATGTCCAGGAAGATGGTCTGCCCGGGCTTGACGAGCCCAAGGGCCTTGCGGGCGATAATCTGCTTCTCGGTGCTGCCCTGGGAGATTCGGCCGCTCACCTCGCGCGAGGCGGGAACCTCCAGCTTGGTGGCGCCGCCGTAGACGCGGCGGCACTTGCCCTCCACCGAAAGCTGCTTGAGGTCCTTGCGGATGCAGTCCTCCGTGACCTGGAAGCGCTTGGCGAGGTTGGGCACCGCGACGCGGCCGTCGCTCTCGAGAATGTCGAGAATCTTCTGGTGGCGTTCTTCCAGGAACATGCTCAACCTCCTTGGTTGTGCTGCGGTGCGGCGTTGCTCGCGGATGCGGTATCCCGCGGCGGCTGCTTGCGCGTGCGGGCGTTGCCGTGCGGGGACGCCTTGCCTGCGCGTGCGGTGCCGTGCGGGTCGCATCGTTCGCGCGCGACGCGCAATCGCGCGTGGCGAGCAGGCACGAATGACAGGCTGCCGCATGTGACGAGCCGCTGCGCGACTCGCGCGACGTTTTTTAGTCCGGAAAAGTATAGAAGGGAGATGGGAAAAAGTTCCATACCCTCTCGGTAGGTGGCGTGCGGTTTGACGGCGAGGCGCGTGGCTTGACGGGGAGGCACGGGATTGCGCGGTGACGCCGCGGGAGCCGAGGCGGACGTCGCGTTGCATGGCGGCACCGACGAGGTTTCCGCGAGAGTAATGGCGGGCTTGAGGTCAAATCTAGCGAGCTGGGTGTCCGTTCGCGAGCGCGCTAGGTGTTGCGTGCCATGACGTTGTTTAC
>CWGY01000003.1_pt1 | contig 120125 bp, 99 predicted proteins | sample 678861 | NCBI WGS metagenome assembly CWGY01 (sample SAMEA3735962, study PRJEB9488) | human gut metagenome | biome: ENVO:mammalia-associated habitat; material: ENVO:feces | place: Malawi | collected 2009-02-27
AGGTGTTCGGATAAAGTTGATAATCAAGGCTCATCTCAACAGAGATGCCGGTCACGGAAATCTTGGTCTCAAATGGCTTGACGATCGCTACAATCGCATAAATAGCAGATTCCACAGATTCCTTAGATTCAAGGTAGGACGCCTACTGTGCGACTGGTTAATCCACTCAAACCAGCCGCTGGCATGGCTCCACCTGTACTCATTGGTAGGGAAGGGGCCATCGAAGTTTTTCGAGATGGTCTCGATGAAGGGGCCGGGTGCGTTGGCCCGAAGACAACCAAGGGTTTCGCGTAGCGAGGATCGGAGCCGGAAATGAAGAAGCTCGTACATACGGCAGGAGCCCCCCGCTCCGGCGTGCATTCCAAGGCGGGGGGGGGGGGCTAGCCGTCTCGTAGCAACCTGCATGGCCATCGCCGCCATGATCTTTGGAATCGTGCTGTCTGCAGGTATGGTTCCGGCTTTGGCCGCGGACGGCGACCCGACGCTTGACGCGCCGACGCACACGAAAACCGTAACGCCGAACGGCGATGGCACCTACACGATTTCACTTGACGTGACAGGCGACTCCAAGCAATCGGCCGAGACCAAGACCACGCCGCTTGACGTTGTCGTGGTGGTGGACGTCTCTGGGTCTATGAGCGAGACGGATCAAGGAAGCAGCGGCACTCGTCTCGAGGTAGTAAATAGAGCCGTTATTGCTATGGCTCAGAACCTGCTGACTTCCGCTAATGCTCAGCTGCCCGAAAGCCAGCAGACGCAGATGTCAGTCATTTCCTTCTCGACAAAAGCGGGAAGGGCGAGCGACTTTACAAGCAACGCTGATGCGATCGCGAGAACGGTAAATAGGTTCAACGCCGGTGGTGGTACGAACTGGGAGGCAGCCCTTAAGGCTGCAAATAGCGCGTCGAGCGGTCGAACAGGTGCCAAGAAGTACATCGTCTTCCTGTCTGATGGCAACCCGACGTTCCGCGATTCCGCTATGGGTGCATACCGGGGCGAGGACGGCTGGAATGGCGGATACGGTGTCTACGGTACGGGCCACAGCGACCCCAACGGCAGGAACTTCAATGCTGCTGTCCAAGAAGCCAAAAGGCGCGGAGACGCAACCCTGTTCTCCATTGGAATCGACGAAGTCCCAGAGATGGGTCAATTTGCCAGCCAGACGGGCGGCACGTATTTCCACGCCGCCGATGAGGATGGGCTGAAGAAGGAATTCCAGAAGATCACTGAGGAGATAAATAAGTTCGTTACCTACGCGAATGTGACGGTTACGGACAAGCTCTCCGATTGGTTCGTTGGGTCGGCTTCCGCCGACGGCAAGCCCTCCGACTTCACCTACACGAAGACTCAGAATGGCACAACCACAGCATGGGAGGACGCGCCTCGGGCTAACGTCTCCAATGACGGCATTGTGACGTGGGACGTTGCCTCCAAGAACGCTCAGCTTGAGGCCGGCGTTACCTACACGGTCAGCTTCACGGTAAAGCCGACTCAGAAGGCCTACGACGAGGCCGCCAACGGCTACAAGGATGTCGAAAACAAAGACGCCAACAACTTCTATACGAACGACAACAAGAACGCGACGGTCAGCTACCAGACGGTCCTTGACGTCAACGGCAACAAGACCTACAGCGATACGGAGCAGGACTTCTACAACAAGCCCACTGTTACCCTTCCTGTTTCCACCATCACCGTCAGCAAGGTCTGGGCAGACGGCCAAGCCGGTGCCGACGCTGTGACCATCCAGCTCAGGCAGGACGGCAAGAAGTATGGCGACCCCATTACGCTGAACGCCAATAATGGCTGGGCCGCGAAGGTGACGGTTCCCGCTGGACCTACGGGTCACGTGTATGCCGCCGAAGAGTCCAAGGTCGCCGACTACGACGCCTCGTATGAGTATGCCGTCAACGGCAAGACGGTTTCTGCCGATGCGTTCAGGCTCGTTGGCACCACCGCCCAGGCCGGTACCGTTAAGGTGACCAACACCCTCGCCGCGGCGGACCTCTCCGTCACCAAGAAGGTCGATGGCAACGCTGCCAACACGAGCAAGGAGTACTCCTTCACCATCACCAAGAAGGATGACAGCTCGCTTTCCGGTGACTACGGCACCGACGGCAACGGCAATAAGGTGACGTTCGCCGAGGGCACCGCATCCTTCACGCTGAAGCACGGCCAGACCCTCGACCTCAAGGGCCTGCCCAAGGGCGAGTACACGGTCTCCGAGAACGGGCTCGACAAGACCACGACCAAGGTCACGACCCAGCTCGATGACGGAGCGGCCACGGAGCAGACCATCAATGGAGACTCCGCCTCCGTCACCGTCACCGTCGGAGACACCAAGTCTGTCACCTTCACCAACACCTCCGAGCTCAAGCCCGCCACTGGCGTCATCACCAACAACGGGCCGCTCGTGGGCCTGCTGGCCACCTCCGTCGCCGGCATCGCGGCCCTCGCCGCCTTTGCCCTGAGGCGCTCGCACGACTCGTTTGGCAAGCACGATGCGTGGAAGGAGTAAGCCACGTCAGCCCTCGAACGAGCCGTCCGCGCAGGAGCCGGTTTCGCTCCAGCTCATAGCGGACAAGCTCGAGCGGCTCATATGGCGCAAGCGCCTGTGGGGAGTGGACGAGCGGCAGGTGTGGCACGTGGTAAGCAGGCTGGACGAGATGTATCGGCAGCTCTACCGCGAGCAGCAAGTCCGCTACGAGGCGCTCCTCGCCCAGGCCAGGGGCATGCCGGTGTCACCGCCGGAGTCGCCGGTGCCCAGGCGGGCCACGCAGCAGGCGCCTCGCCAGCCCCAGACCCAAACGCAACCGTCCGCCTTTCAGCCGGTGCCTGGGGTCTCGGAACGGCAGTCCCGGGAGGTTCCGCAGCAGCCGCTGCGCGAGGTGCCGGAGCAGCCGAACCCCTACCTGCAGGGGTCGCCGAGCCAGGGATTCCCCGGCAAGGCGCATCACCAGCAGGAGTCGGCGCAACGGGGGAGTCGTTTTCTGAGGCGCTAGCCGCAGCTCCGGAGGCCGCCGTCATCAGGCGGCGTTCCGAGCGCTGCGAGGCCTGGAGAACGGGCCGAGGGGCGGCGGCCAAGCTGTTCGTTGCCTTCACGGTTGCCTGCGTGCTCTTTGCCTGGGTCTTTGGCCTGGTGATCGTGCGGAGCGACGGAATGACGCCAACCTCGGGCGACGGAGACGTTGCCCTCACTTCCCGGACGGACCGCAACCTTGTGGCAAACGACCTGGTCGTCTATCGCAGCACATCCGGACAGCAACTCGTGGGGCGCGTCGTTGCCCAGCCTGGAGACACCGTCGAGGTAACCGATGACGGCGAGTTCAAGGTGAACGGCGCAACCCAGCCCTCCAAGGCTGGGGGCAAGACGGAGCCGGTCGAGAGCGGGCCCACCTACCCGCTCACGCTCGGTGACGGCGAGTACTTCGTGCTTGGCGACAACCGAGCGTCGGCGGTCGACTCGCGCGCGGTGGGACCCGTTGGTATCAGCGGGGTCGAGGGGAAGGTCATCGCCCTCCTCAGGCTCCGAGGGATATGAGCATTGTTCACGAATAGGAAGGAACGCACTATGAAGATCAACAAGACCATCCTTGGCCGCGGCGCTGCCGTGGTCGCCATGGCCGGCATGATGCTGACCGCCACGCCTGCGTTCGCTGCTCAGATCAGCGACACTATGCAGCCGACCATCACGAAGAACTGGACCGTGGCTTCCGAGGCCCAGTACAGCGCGAACGAGACCTTCAACTTCACGGTGAAGTACGTCGGCTACGACGCCAAGGGCACGTCCTTCAAGGGCGCGGTTTCGAAGGGCGGCAAGCCCGTGGCCGCTGACGACACCGAGAACGTGGCCCTTACCGGCCTGAAGGGCGATGGTCTCACCAAGACCGCTACCACCAAGTTCCTCGGAGACTACGACTTCACGCAGCCCGGCGTCTACAAGTTCGCCGTGAACGAGGTTGCCGGCACCAACGCCAACATCAACTACAGCACCCAGTTCTACGACGTTGCCGTGAACGTTCAGTGGAAGGAGGGCTCGCTGACCGAGACCGAGGTCCAGAGTGTCGTTTTCACCACCCAGAAGGACGGCAAGAAGGTCACCACCGCCACCTTCGACAACACCGCCAAGGACAACGGCGCGCTGACCGTCTCCAAGACCGTTGCCGGCACCGCCGCCAACACGGCTGACACCTTCAACTACACGCTGAGGGTCGAGGGCGCTACGGGCGGCTACACCGTGACGAAGGGTAGCGAGACCACTACACTCACCGCTGGCACCGACTACAAGTTCACCCTCAGGCACGGTGAGTCCATCTCCGTCGCCAACCTCCCCGTGGGCGCCACCTATACCGTCACCGAGGATGATACCGACTACGTCGAGACCAATACGGTGAACGGCGCCGCCTCCCAGGACGGCCACGTTGCCACTGGCACCATCGCCAAGAACGGCAACGCCGTGGCCTACAAGAACGAGAAGGGCTTCGCTCCCCAGACCGGCATCACGATGAACACCCTGCCGTTCGTGGGTGTGGGCGTCGTTGCCGCTGGCGGCGTGGCCACCCTCGTGATCAGCCGCAAGCGTCGCGCTGGCGAGGACTTCTAGCTTGACTCCAGCTGCCGACAGCTTTGGTAGTTATGGTCGGCATGGGTCGCCCTGCCTCTCGCTGGGGGCGGCCCGTGTTGCCGATCGCGTGGTGACCTGGGCCATTGTCCTCGTCCTTGTGCTGCTCATGGCGATCTCGGGCTACGGCCTCTGGGACTCCTGGCGCGTGCTCGAGGGCGGAGACCAGCTCGCGAAGCCCACCGATTCCAACAGCTTCGCCGAGCTCATGGCCATCAACCCGGACGTCTGCGCGTGGATCACCGTCGACGGCACCAACATCGACTACCCGGTGGCTCAGGGCAAAGACGACTTCGAGTACCTCACCAAGGATGCGAGGGGCGAGTACGCGGCTTCTGGGGGCATCTTCCTCGAGGCCGAGAACGACCGGAGCTTCCCCGGGCCGTACGAGATGCTCATGGGCCACCACATGGCCTACGGAAAGATGTTCGGCGACCTGGACAAGTTCCTCGACCTGAACTTCTTTGACGGCAACTCAACGGCCACGCTGATGCTGCCGGACAAGACGCTCTCGCTTGAGGTGATGGCCGTGATGCAGGCCGACGCCTATGACGGCATGGTCTACGGGGTGAGTTCGGCCGTCTCGCGCATGCCGGAGCTTGTGAGCTACATCAACGACCATGCCATCCACAAGCGGGGCGAGGGGCTCTCCGCGGACGACCACGTGATTGCGCTCTCCACGTGTAACTCCGCTGGGGCGGATGCGCGAACGCTGCTGCTGTGTCGGGTGACTGGCGAGTCATGATTCACGCACGTTGCGAGAGGGGGCTGCCCGGCTCGCGATGGCTCGGATGGGCGGCACGTTGCGGGAACGGCTGCCGGCCCGCTGCGGCTTGGGCAGGCAGGTAACTAGTCGAGCCGGCGTGCAAGCGTACCGGTGCGGATGATACGTGAGGACTAACCATGCACGAAACGAACCTAGGATCACGCATGCGCCGCAGACTCGTTGCGTTTGCGGCGGCGGTTCTTGTGGCTTTCGGCCTTGTGGCCGCTGGTCCCGTTGTGGCCTTTGCGCGCGGCTACGCGCCGGTGAAGGCCGAGGTGCCCGTTGCGTTCAACGTGACGGGCGACACGCCCAAGGCCGACGAGACCTTTACGGCAATCATGACGCCGGCGGCGGGGGAGACCGTGAAGCCCGCGCAGGCCAGCGTGAGCGTGACGGGCGCTGGCAAGGCCTCGTTCGGGCTCTCGTTCAATGAGGTGGGCGAGCACCACTACACCATCACGCAGGCGGCTGGCAACGCCCAGGGCTGGACGTACGACACCCAGACCTACGACGTGACGGCCTACTGCATGTGGAACGAGTCGGACGATGCCATCTACACGCAGGTGTTTATTGAGAACGCCAGCGGCGAGAAGACCGATCTCGCGGAGTTCACCAATACGTACGACGCTCCTGCTGGTGAGAATGCCGCTCCTACTGGTGAGAACGCCGCTCCTGCTGGCGTGACGAAGTTCATGCCGCAGACGGGCGATGCCACGCCGTACGTTGCGGTGGCGGTGCTGGTCTGCGCCGGCGTGGCCGCGGGCGTTGCGGGTGTGCTGGCTCGCCGCAGGGGCGGCAAGTAGCCGAGGCTCAAGCGCTTGGCTGGTGGCGAGCTTAGTTGCACATGAAATAGTTGACTCAAGGCCTCAAAGCCGGCTGGCAGGTATCTGCTGGCCGGCATTTTCTAGCGCCGTTACCAGTGTGTGGGGACACCCGGCACGGAAGAGACTCGGTAAGAGACCCGAGCCGATCGTTTGAAAGTGCGGAAGTCGCACGTCTAAAGCAGCAATGACCACGGCATGTAGGTAAGGCCGGCAATTGTTGAGCCCTCGAGATGGAAGCGATCCGTAGGATGGGGGCAGACGGCGGAGCGCACGCCGGATGCGTGTACGATAAAAGCGTATGTGTGTCGGGAGGCAATGGGGATCGCATGGCAGAAGAGCGCGGGGCAACCACCAATAGCGCGTCATCGGATCGGGGCGTGTTCATTACCCTTGAGGGTCCGGACGGCGCGGGCAAGTCTACGCAGGCGTTGCTGCTGGTAGAGCGCCTGCGCGCCAGGGGCCACGAGGTTGTTGCCCTGCGCGAGCCGGGTGGCACCCCCATCTCCGAGAAGATTCGTGCCCTCGTGTTGGATCCGGCAAATACGGAGATGGCAGACGAGTGTGAGCTGCTGCTCTACGAGGCTAGCCGCGCGCAGCTCGTGCGGCAGGTCATTGAGCCGGCGCTTGCTTGCGGGGCCGTTGTGGTCTGCGACCGCTTCTACGATTCCACCCATGCCTATCAGGCCGGTGGGCGCGGGCTTGACGAGGCACTTGTGCGCCGCGCGAACAAGCTGGGCTGTTGCGGTGTGAACCCCGACCTTACGCTCGTGCTGGACATGGACCCCGCGGACGCCTTTGCCCGCGCGGCAGCGGACGGCCTCGACCGCATGGAGGCCGAGGGCCTTGCCTTCCAGCAGCGCGTGCGCGAGGACTATCTGGCGCTTGCGCGCGAGGAGCCGAGCCGTGCGCGCGTGATCGATGCCACCGGCACGGCCACCGAGGTGGCTCAGCGCATTGATGGCGAGCTCGCACGTGCAGGCTTTCTGACTTTGGATGTTGCGCGATGAGCGCGAATGCGAGCACCGAGATGGGGAATACGCCTGCCGCGGAGATGCCTGCTGCAGAGGCGCCGGCCCTCGCGCGCATCATCGGCCAGGACCGCGTGCGTGCCTTCCTCGCCGCTGCCGTTCGCGAGAGGCGCCTCAGCCACGCCTACCTCTTCCTTGGTGCGCCCGGCTCGGGCCAAACCGAGGCGGCCCAGGCACTCGCCGAGTGCGTGGTTTGCCCCAACGGTGGCTGCGACAACTGCGACGAGTGCATCCGCGTGGCGCACCGCTCCCACCCGGACGTCCACTGGATTGCCCCGGAGGGCGCGGCGGGCTACATCATCGACCAGGTGCGCAACCTCATCGCAGACGTCCAGCTCGCGCCCGTGCGCGCCAACGCCAAGGTCTACATCCTGGAACGCGTGGAATCCCTGCGCGACACCTCAGCAAATGCCCTGCTCAAGACCATCGAGGAGCCGCCCGAGGGCGTCGTGTTCATCCTCATGGCCCGCTCGGCGGACACGGTGCTGCCCACCATCGTCTCGCGCTGCCAGTGCGTGCCGTTTCGCGTGGTCAACCCAGCCGCGGCCGCGCGTCGCGTGGCGTCTGCCTGCGGTATTCCAGAGACGGACCCTGCAGCTCGCATCGCCCTGAGCGTTGCCGGCACCCCCGAGCGCGCCTGCGACTTCCTCCTGAGCCCGGGGCGTCGCGAGGCTCGGCGCCTCATGGTTCGCGCCCTCGACGAGCTTGCGCGCGATGACGCCTGGGACGTCCTCTGTGCGGCCCGCGACCTCGTGGTTGCCGCGAAGGCGCCGCTCGACGACGTGAAGGCCGCACAGGAGGAGGCCGCGCAAGAGGGTGCCGACTACCTCTCCTCCAAGGCCATGAAGCTTGTGGAGCAGCGGAACAAGCGCGAGCTAACCGCTCGAGAGCGTTCGGGTATGATAGAACTTCTAGCTGCCGCTGAGTCGCTGCTCAGAGACGTGCTCGTGCGGCTTGAGGGCGTCGATGCCCCCATCGTGAACGCGGACGCGCCCGAGGTTGTCGAGCGCATCGCTGCCCGCGCCGCCACGCCCGGGGTGGTCGGCGCGCTCGAGGCCTGCACGCGCGCCGCAGACGATATCGCGCACAACGTATCCCCCCAGCTGGCCCTCGAGGTCATGCTGTGCACTTGCAAGGAGGCTTTATGCCCACCGTCATCCCGGTGAAGTTTGCCTACGCCACGCGGGAGCTCTGGTTTAACCCGGCCGAGACGGGTGCCGTAGAGGGCGACCACGTCATCTGTTCCACGGAGCGCGGCACGGAGATCGGCCTCGCCACTACAGACCCCATGGAGGTCGACAAAGCCGAGCTCAATCGCCGCACGGACGGCGCGGCGCTCAAGCGCGTCATTCGCGTGGCCACTGACTCAGACCTGGAGCTTGCCGAGCGCCTGGCGAGCAAGGGCGAGGCGGCCTTGCCCACCTTCCGCAAGCTCGTGTCCGAGAGCGACCTGGACATGAAGCCCGTGGGCGTGGAGTACATCTTTGGCGGCGAGAAGTGCGTCTGCTACTTCGCCGCCGAGGAGCGCGTGGACTTCCGCCAGCTCGTGCGCGACCTCTCCCGAACGCTCCACGAGCGTGTGGACATGCGTCAGATCGGCGTGCGCGAGGAGGCCGCGCTCATGGGCGGCTTCGCGCACTGCGGCCAGGAGCTCTGCTGCTCGCGCTTTGGCAGCGGCTTTGAGCCGGTCTCTATCCGCATGGCCAAGGAGCAGGATCTTCCGCTCAACTCCAACAAGATCAGCGGCGCGTGCGGCCGTCTCATGTGCTGCCTGCGCTACGAGTTCGAGGCGTACCGCGACTTCAAGCAGCGCGCGCCCAAGAAGAACGCCGTGATCCAGACGCCGCTGGGCACGGCAAAGATCATCGAGTACGACACGCCCAAGGAGCAGCTCTGCCTGCGCCTCGAGAGCGGCAAGCAGATTCGCGTGCCGCTGGCCGAGATGGAGGCAAGTCCCGCCGCGCACAAGAAGAGCGAGGAGCTGGGCTGTGCGTGCCGACCGGACACGGTGCTGCGTTCCACGCTCGAGCGGCTGCAGAGCCCCGAGATTCGTGCGGCGCTCGAAGAGATTGACCGCAAGAACGGCCTCATCCCGCAGGAGACCTACGAGCCGAGCGACCTCTTCGTGGAGGAGCGCGGTGGGCGCAAGCGCAGGAACAAGGGTGGCAACAAGGGCGGCAACGGCTCCGGCTCCGCCCAGGGCCAGGGTTCGCGCCAGCAGGGCGGCCAACAGAAGGCGGGCCAGCGCAGCGGCGGGTTTGCCGGCGTTCGCATCGGCGAGGGTGGCGCGGACGCTGCCGCATCGGGCGAGCAAGGCGAGACCAAGCGTCGTCGCCGTCGCAAGACCGTGGAAATCTCCGAGGAGCAGGCCGCGCTGCTGCCGGGCGTGTCGGGCGCCGAGGCCAACGTGAGCGCCCCGGGCGAGGGCCGCAGGTCGCGCCGTCGTCGTCACCACAGCGAGGAGGGCGCGGGCGAGAGCGGCCAGCGGCAGCCGCGTGAGGCGCGCGACCAGCAGCACGAGGGCCGCGGCCAGCAGGAAGGCGGCCAGCGCAGGCGTCGCGGCGGCGAGGGCCGTGGCGAGCGTCAGGCCGAGCGCGAGCGGGCTGGCCAGCAGACGGAGCGCGGAGAGCGCCGCGCCGGTGCGGGCGAGCAAGCCGAGGAGAGTCCGCGCAGGCGCCGTCGCCGTCCAGGCGATAGGGGCGGCGCCCCGGGCGAGATTGCGCGCGAGGGCCGCGATGGCGACCGGCGCGAGGGCCGCGGCGAGGGTGCGCGCGAGCGCCAGGGCGAGGGGCAACGTGAGGCCCGCGGCGAAGGCCAGCGCCAGCGACCCACCCAGCCTGGCAGGCCGCGCCACATGCGCGAGCCCGGCGCGCCTTCCGGCGAGCAGGGCAGCGCACCATCGGGTGACGAGGCCCCGAAGCGTCGCCGGCGCCGCCACAGGCGCCCTGGTGACGGCGGCGGCTCAGAAGGCGCCGCCACCAGCAACGACTAACCGCAGGGCGGCTCGCCGGCATGTCCGTCGGGCCGCCTTTGCTGTGCCACGGGGCCAAGCCCGCTCGTCATCTTGAAGTCCGCTTGCTGCCTTGGGCGGGCGCCATATCGGCCGTATAAGGGGTGGCCCATCGACGGCCCCGGCCGCGCTCCTCGCTGGGGTCGCGCTGCTCGAGGCGGTCGCACATATGCGACTGCCAGAGCGCATCATTCCGTAAATCGCATGCCATTGGCGGCTCGAACTCAGCCGTTTACCATGCTGCATAGCGCAAGAAACATATATATCAGGCTCGTCCCGTAATGTGGGAGTCCATTCCATGACATATGGAACGAATTTCCATCGGCGTGATCAGGGCCGCTTGCGCACGGTGCGTGGCTCCACCGCGGCCACTCCCACGAGAAACAGGAGGATGCCATGGCACAACGCGAGGCAAGAAGGGGAGGTTGGCTCATGAGGACATGCGCCCTCGTGGCCTCCCTTGGGCTGGCGGTGGCAACGCATGCCGCGCCCGCCCTGGCTCAGACGGGGCAGAAGCCATCTGACGGCACAACGGCGAGCCAGCCCTTTGCGGCGGGAACGGGGGAGAGTGCCAACTTCCGCATCCCCGCTATGGTGACGCTCGGCGACGGCACGGTGGTCGCAGCCACCGATGCTCGCTGGAACACGACGGGTGACGGCGGTGGCCTTGACACCATCGTGAGCCGTTCGACGGATTCTGGCGTAACGTGGAACTACACATTCGCCAATTACCTCGGTGACAACGGCAATGCCTGGAACGCCCTCTCCACCTGCTTCATCGACCCTGCCCTCGCCACGGATGGCTCCGAAGTCCACATGGTGGTGGACCTATTCCCCGCGGGCATCGCACTTAACAGCGCGCGTTGGGTCCCGCAGACCGGCGATGCCTTTGACACCAACGGCAATCTTAGGCTCCGCGACGCAAGCCTCGTGCCCTTCGACACGAATGACGCCGACTATGCTAAGAAGGCCGCAGCTGCAACCTATGACTACTACCTCGATCTTTCCGACCACGTGATACGTCGCGCGGCCGACGGCAGCCAGGTCGAGGGCTATGCGGTGGACGACCACTTCAACATCACGAGCTCGGATGGCTCCGTGAGCACCAACCTGTTCTGCGGAGACTCTCCGTTCATGGCCTACCCCACGAACTTCCTCTACTTCACGACCTCGAAGGATGGAGGTGCTACTTGGGGTGCCCCCACGCTCATTAACGCCAAGGGCGCTGACGAGCAGACCCTGCTCGTTGGCCCGGGCACCGGCTCGGTGCTTGCCGATGGCACCATCATGTACAGCGTCTACGAATATACGAGTGGCAGGCAGGTCGCGAGCGTTATCTGGTCTTCCGATGGCGGCAAGACGTGGCAGCGCTCCGCCGACACCACGACGTACCCGGCCCATTGGTCGAGTGAGGCAGTCACGGTGCCCATTGACGACACGACCGTGCGCCAGTTCTATCGTGACGGCTACAGCACTCTCTACTACACGGACTTTTCGCTCCAGAATGGTGCCTGGGTGCCGGGTGAGGCCTACGACACAGGACTCACGAAGACCTACAACAACCAGCTCTCGGCCATTCGCTACAACGGCAAGATTGATGGACGCGATGCCGTCATCGTCTCGACGGCTGCCTCGGGAACGAATGCGCGCACGGATGGTCGCCTCTATGTTGGCCTGCTCAACGACGATGGCAGCATGACCTGGCAGTATTCCTATCGTGTTGTGCCAGGGGGCACATCGTACAGCTATTCCACGCTCGCCCAGCTCTCGGATGGGTCGGTTGCCGTGCTCTACGAGGACACGAACGGTACGGAGAAGTTCGTCTCCATTCCGCTTGACCAGATTGTCAACGACGAGACGGACATGGATGTGAAGCTGCAGGACGTTGCCCTCAATGTTGGCAAGAGCACCACGCTTACGGACCCGTCTGGCAATTACACCTCTGCCGACATAAGCGGGCTCGACACTTCTGTGGCCACGCTTGCCCTCGCAAAGGGCGGGCAGGGCGAGGCGCAGGCCCAGCTGGGCGGCGCCTCGGGTTACACGGGGGATACCAAGCCGCTGGCCTCGGCCCTGTACACGTTTGCGAGGAATTTCGATGGCTCCTATGCCGTAAGCGCCAAGGCCCAGGACGGCTCTACGGTCTGGCTCTCCCCGTCCGTCTCGACAAGTGCCGGATATCCCAATGCGGCAACACAGGAGAATGTTACGGTTTCGGCGGGGGCATTCGATGGTGCGTTCTACCTGCGGGGCGTTGGCGTTGACGGAAAGGCTGGCGGCTATGTCTACTTCGATCGCAGCTCCTTGCAGCTAGATCGCGTGAACGACTTCAAGGGAAACGCCACGTGGATGGCCAATAGCTCCGTAGAGCTCTATCGCCCCGTGGCGGAGGGCGAGGACTCGAGCGCCGAGTTGCCTGGCTACGTGAGCGTGACCAATACCGACTCGATCCCTGGCGGCTCTTACCTGGTCGTCTTCGAAGCTGCCAATGGCGAGCGGTATGTGCTCTGGCCCACGACGGATGCCTCGTCCAGGCGCTCGCAGGTGGCTCACGTACTTGCCGGCGCCACCGACACCACCGCACTCACGTTCACGGGCGTGGCGGCTGGATCTACGAAGGTACGCGTGGGTGATGTCATCTATCGCGTTACGGTGACGGACCCCAACGTGTACGTGAACCTTGAGGTGGGTGAGAGCAAGACCCTCGCCGTTGCCGGTGATCTTACGGGTGCCGACACTAGTTCCCTGGACAAGGACGTGGCCTCGCTCTCCGTCGTATCCCAGCCCGGGGCTGTTTCGGGAGAGGCTGCCGCCCCGCTCGCGTTCTGCGAGTATGACTTCGAGGGAAATGCGGAAAGTGGTTTCGTTGCCTTGTCGAAGACCGTCGACGGCGACCCCATTTATCTCTCGCCGATGGGTACGGGATCCGGCTTTCCGTTCTCTCGTAGCGTCACCTCGCTGACCATAAGCGCCGGTGCCGAGGAGGGCACCTTCTACCTGTACGATGGCAGCCGTTACCTGTTCTTCTGGAAGGACGCTTCGAGCGCGAGCCATGGAACGTGGGACCGTGTGTCCACAACGGGCGGTTTTGAGGCAGGCAGTTCTCTGGCACTGTTCCGTGCGAGCGCCGATGTGCCTGAATCTGAGATTCCCGGCTATGAGCGCGTGACGAGCTTGGATGACGTGGTGGCCGGGCGCTACCTCGTTGCGGCCCAGGATAGTGGTGGCTCCTGGTATGTGCTGCGCCCGAGTGTGGATGCGTCGAGCAAGTCATCGCATGTGGGCAAAGTGGTGGAGGGTGCCCTTACCGAACTCACGTTTACTGGCGTAGCTGCCGGTACGACATCCGTGGTGCTCGGTGGGACGCCGTATGTGGTGACGGTGTCGGCGGACGAGTCCCCGACGCCGAGCCCCGATACGCCCGGCGCGGGGGAAACCAATCCGGAGAAGCCAAATCCGCCGGCGACCAATCCGACCGAGCGGCCTGGTGGCACGGGTGGCGATGTCGACGGGGAGACAGCTGGCGAAGCCGACTCCGGCAAGACAGACGGCTCTGACGCAAGCACTGAGTCCAAGGCTCTTCCACAGACGAGCGATACGTTCAACGTCGGGATGGCCGCGGGAGTCCTTGTCGCCGGCGCGGTGCTCTGCGTTGGTGGTGTGTTGGTGAGGAGGCTGCGCCGTTAGTCTGGCGGCAAGCGGTATTCTCGTTGTGAAATGAGGCGGCCCGCCGGCATGTCCGGCGGGCCGCCTTTGCTGTGCCACAGGGCAAGCCCGCCCGTCATCTTGAAGTCCGCTCGCTGCCTTGGGTGGGCGCCATGTCGGCCGTATAGGGGGTGACCCATCGACGGCCCCGGCGCCGCCTTTGCGCCTCGGCTCCTACAGCTCCGCCGTGTCCAGCCAGATCGTGAAGGGTCCGTCGTTTACGAGCGACACCTTCATGTCGGCGCCGAAGATGCCGCGGCCAACGCGGTCCGCACCCAGGTCGCGCTGGACCAGCTCGCAAAAGTGCTCGTAGAGTGCGCGTCCCAGCTCCGGCGCCGCGGCGTCTGTGAACGACGGCCGGCGTCCCCTCCTGCAGTTGGCGTAGAGCGTGAACTGGCTCACCACGAGCACCTCGCCACCCACGTCGGCCAGTGAGAGGTTCGTCTTGCCGGCGTTGTCGTCAAAGATGCGCAGGCCGCTTGCCTTGTGCCAGAGCTTCTCGGCCACCGCCTCGTCGTCGTCCTCGCCCACGCCAAGCAGCACGAGCAGCCCACGCCCGCAACGCCCGACCTCCTCGCCGTCCACCCGAACGCTCGCTTCGCTCACGCGCTGAATCAATGCCCTCATCGGCTCCTCCTTGCTTTATGTGTGACGCGTCTCCTACCTGGGATGTTGCGTGGGCACGCCCGTAGGTGCGGCGCGCGCCCCTCTCGCGGCGCCCTGCCGTGCCGTGGCATGCCGGCGGGGCCGCGTTGCCGCCCGCGCCTGAGGCGCGCCCATGTTCTCGCTGTCGTGGTAGCGTAACCATACCGGGTGTGGGGACGCCCCGAGGAGAGGACGCACGTGAACACCACCGATACCACGCCGCGCGAGGGCGCTGCCCGCGCTGCCGCCGCGGTTCATCAGAACGCCCTTGCTGCGCCGCGCGAGGCCGTCACCACCGCAGCCCACGAGGGCGCCGGGCCGCTCGAGGCCGCCGACCGCGCTGCCGAAAAACCGCACGTCAGCATTCGCCCTGCCAAGAAGCTCGGCTTTGGCTGCATGCGCCTGCCGCACATCGGCGACGACCACGCCAAGATTGACATGCCAGAGTTCGAGCGCATGATCGACGAGTTCCTCGGCCGCGGCTTCAACTACTTCGACACCGCGTGGATGTACCACGAGCACATGAGCGAGCGCGCGGTGGGTGAGGCCCTCGTGGCGCGCCATCCGCGCGAATCCTTCACCCTGGCCACCAAGATGCCGCTCAGCGAGCTGCGCGAGAGGGGCGCGGACGAGGCCGAGCAAACGGCAACCTTCAACGAGCAGCTGTGCCGCCTTGGCACGGACTACGTGGACTACTACCTCGCCCACAACGTCAACGTGAACAACTACGAGGTGGCGAAGCGCCTCCATACCTTCGAGTTCATCGCCGAGCAGAAGCGCACTGGCCGCGTGCGTCACATGGGCTTCTCGTTCCACGACACGGCCGACCTGCTCGACCAGATTCTCACCGAGCACCCCGAGGTGGACTTCGTACAGCTCCAGATCAACTGGCTAGACTGGGGCAGCCCCACCATCCAGAGCGGCAAGTGCTACGACGTGGCGGTGGCGCACGGCGTGCCCGTCGTGGTGATGGAGCCCATCAAGGGTGGCACGCTGGCAAACCTGCCAGCTGCGGCTTCGCGCGAGCTGCTACGCATGGCGCCGGACGCCACCCCCGCCGATCTGGCCATTCGCTATGCCGCGTCGCTCGACAACGTGATGTGCGTGCTCTCCGGCATGTCCACGCCCGAGCAGCTGGACGAGAACGCCCGCTTCATGGCAGACTTCCAGCCCATTGCGGATGCCATGCGCGGCGCCTTCGTGCGGGCCGCACACGCCATGCGAGCCGAGCAGGCAATTCCCTGCACGAGCTGCCGCTACTGCACGCGCGGGTGCCCCAAGCACATCGACATCCCCACGTACTTCGCGGCGTACAACGCGTTCAAGCGCGGCCAGGGCGCTGGCCACGAGCAGATGTACTACCGCCAGATGGTGAAGCGCCAGCCGGGACCCGCGGATTGCATCAAGTGCGGCAGGTGCGAGACGGCCTGCCCGCAGCATATCTTCGTCCGTGACATGCTCGTCGAGGTCGACCGCGCGCTGGCGGCGGAGGGGTAGGTCCGAGCCGTCCTCGCCCCTCCCCGGAAGCTTTCGGTGGAGCGTCTCGGCACTCGTGGAATGAACCACATCGATGGATGCATAATTGAAGCTGCTCGTTGTCGGGGCCGCATACGTGGTCCCGACATTTTGGCAGCTCGGCGGCCTCGCACCCGATGTCGCCCACATGCGGAGCCCCATCCGGCTCGCCCCCCTGCGCGGGTGGCGCCCGGGGCGGGCCCGCCCAACCAAGGAGAAGCACATGAAGTACTTCGGCACCGACGGCTTCCGCGGCCGCGCCAACGAGGGCCTTACGGTCGACCATGCCTTCAAGATCGGCCGCTTCGTGGGCTGGTACTACGGTGTTCGCCAGGGCAAGAAGGCCCGCGTTATTATCGGCAAGGACACGCGTCGCTCCAGCTACATGTTCGAGTCAGCGCTCGTGAGCGGCCTCGTGGCCAGCGGTGCCGACGCCTACATGTTGCATGTCATCCCCACGCCGGGCGTGAGCTACGAGGTTGTGGACGGCGGGTTCGATTGCGGCGTCATGATCACCGCGAGCCACAACCCCTATACCGACAATGGCATCAAGCTCGTTAACCACGAGGGCTACAAGATGGACGAGGAGGTCCTCGAGCTGGTCGAGGACTACATCGACGGCAAGAGTGAGGTGCCGCTGGCCACCGAGGATGCCATCGGCTGCACGGTGGACTACATGGAGGGCCGTAACCGCTACATCGCGCGCCTGATTTCCAGCTGCGGATTCTCGCTGCAGGGCTACAAGGTTGGCCTCGACTGCGCCAATGGCTCGGCAAGCTCGGTGGCCCGTCCGGTCTTTGACGCCCTGGGCGCCGAGACGCACGTCATCAACAACGCCCCCAACGGCTTCAACATCAACGTGGACTGCGGCTCCACCCACATCGAGCGCCTGCAGGACTTCGTGGTGAAGAACGGCCTGGACGTGGGCTTTGCCTATGACGGTGACGCCGATCGCTGCCTGGCGGTGGACGAGCGCGGCCACGTGGTCAACGGCGACCTCATCCTCTACGTGTGCGGCACCTACCTCAACAAGCACGGACGCCTCGCGCGCCAGACCGTGGTGCCCACCGTCATGAGCAACCTCGGCCTGTTCCGCGCGCTCGACGCCGCCGGCCTCAACTACGAGAAGACCGCCGTGGGCGATCGCTTCGTCTACGCCTGCATGCGCGAGAACGGCTTCACCCTGGGCGGCGAGCAGAGCGGCCACATCATCTTCGGCGACCTCGAGAAGACTGGTGACGGCATCATGACGAGCCTTCGTCTCATGGAGGTCCTCGTTGCCGAGCGCGAGAAGCTCTCCGAGCTCACGCGTCCTGTCAAGATTTATCCTCAGCTGCTCAAGAACGTGACCGTAGCCGATAAGAACGCCGTTATGGCAGACGAGCGCGTGAAGGCCGCCGTGGCCAACGTCGAGAGCGCGCTCGAGGGGGAGGGCCGCGCGCTCGTTCGCGCCAGCGGTACCGAGCCGATGGTGCGCGTGATGGTCGAGGCCGCCACGCCTGCCATCTGCGAGCAGTACGTGGACGAGGTCGTGAAGGCTATCGAGAGCCTGTAGCTGCTGGTTATTGGGATTTGCGCGCCGGCGTGGCAGATGTTGCGCCGGCGCGATGCTGTGGTTGGGGTGGCGCTTGCGGTGACCTCCCGCGTGCTGGGACGGACTTGGCGAGGCGCCGCGTGGGAGTGGCCGGATTCGGCTGCGCCGTTGCCGTGGAGGGAAGGCAGGATGGATTTCAGGGCGTTGGGCATAGCGCTGGTTGTGGTGGTGCTCGTGTGGACCGCCGCTCAGGCGGCGACGAGGGGCATCCTGACCTCGAGACTCGAGCGCTACTTTCAGGCCGGCGAGTTCGATCACTGCCTCAAGATTCTCGACAGCCCTACCGCACGCTTTGCGCTGCCGGCATACAACCGCGAGTTCATGCGGCTAAGCGCGCTCGAGCTCATCATGGATGCCGAGGCGGAGGACAAGGCTATCCAGGGCATGCTTCGCATGAGGTGCACGCCGCAGCAGCGCCTCGCCCTGCTGGCTCGCGCGTTCGACTTCTACGCCGGCCAGGACGACCGCGAGCGTGCCGCCCATATCCTCGAGCTCATTGAGTCTGCCGGCGACAAGGAGCTGCTCAAGGATTGCAGGCAGAAGTTCGGCATCGTCTTCGACAAGAAGTGGTCTCACATCACCGAGATGGAGCGCCGCCTGCCCAAGGCATCTCCCGCGGAGCAGGTGCGGCTCTGCTACCTGCTTGCGCTCCAGTACGAGAACAAGGGCGATAAGGCTCGCTCCAACGAATACCTCAAGCGCGCCGGCGGCGAATCCGCCTAACGGCCAACACCCACTTGCAGCCCATTGGCAGTCGCGCTCGCTGCAGCAGCCTGCAGCCTCCCAGAAATCAGAAAAGCCCCGGCACCCCGGGGCTTTTCCATGCAACAGGCCTCATTCAACAAGCCCAACCCGTGCGGATTCGCGGGTCGTGCCTTCTGCAGAATAAACGCAGGTCGGGCGGGGCGCCTCGGGGGAGGGGCTAAGGGACTTCCGCACAGCGAAAGTGACCTCGACCGCAGGGGCACCCCGTCCGGCCGCTGGGACCCGTCAGCTACGCGCGACCCGTGGAGCCGAGGTTATCCATGTGTGAGCCCACGATTTCTGTGATGTTCGCCATGCCCGCCTTGGCCGGCTTCTTCGGGTCGAAGCAACCGGGGTTTTCGGCCATGTACTCCATGAAGCCCTTGGTGAATACCTGGCGCAGCTCGGTGGCGTAGTTCACCTTGCAGATGCCGTTCTGAATGGCCTCGGCCACCTGGTCGTCGGGCACGCCCGAGGTGCCGTGCAGCACCAGGGGGATATCAAGCTTGGAACGAATCTCCCTGAGGATGCCCTGCTCGATGTGCGGGATGCCCTTGTAGACGCCGTGCGCCGTGCCCACGCCCACCGCGAGGCTTGTGCAGCCCGTGCGATCTACAAACTCGACAGCCTCGTCCGGGTCGGTGAAGGGGTTGTCCTTGCCGGCGTCGGGGCCGTCGTCCTCCTTGCCGCCCACCTTGCCAAGCTCGGCCTCGACGGGCACGCCCATGGCCAGGCCAGCCTTGGCAACCGGGGCGGTTACGGCGATGTTCTCCTCGAACGGCACGTGGGAGCCGTCGATCATGACGGAGGTGTAGCCCACGCGGAAGGCTTGCATGCAGCGGTCGTAGCCGTCGCCGTGGTCGAGGTGCAGCGCCACGGGGATGTCGGTCTGGGCGGCAGCGGCGGCAACCATGGCGTGGAAGTACTCGAGGCTCGCGTACTTGATGGTGCCCGGCGTGGTCTGCATGATGACCGGGGACTTCTTCTCCTCGGCGGCAGCCAGCACGGCCATGACAAACTCGAGGTTCTCCACGTTGAACGCGCCGATGGCGAAGTGACCCTTCTGGGCCTCGAGCATCATTTCCTTGGTGGTGACGAGCATGGTTACTCCTCTCTGCCGGCACGGCCGGCCGGATGCTGATGCCGCGATTGTACGAAAGCCCGGGCACGGGCGCCCAATGGTGGGGCAGCTGCTCGGGGAGCGGCTCGAAAGCAAAGGCAGGTGCGGGAAGACGGGTCTTGTGGTCGCCAATGGTCACGAGGCGGCAGCGCGCGGGCTTTGCTGCCGGGTAGTTTGAGAATTCGGCGCAACCGTAGATGGCTCCAAGACCAAAGGCCTAAGAAAACAAAGAAAGAGAAAGCTCTATACTTTGTAAAAAGAAAGCTAGAAAAAAGTGTTACTCACAAACTCATCACATCTCTGCGACGGTTGCATTATCTGAAACTCAAAATCGAAAAAGGCCCAGTTTTGAACGATGGGCCGGGAAATCTGGGGCCTTGAGCGCAAGAAGAACGGGGAACTTCGATATGACCCACGGCATCTCGCGCAACGTATTTCGTAAAACCGCAGGTAGGCGAAGCGCGCAAAAACACGCCTTGCGATGGGCGCTCGCTGAATTGACATACGGCACCCGCCGAGGGTCCTGCAGATGGGCGGCGAGAGCTCAAAACTGCCCCTTTTCTCCAATTCGAGTTTCCGGAATCGCGCTATGAGCGCCCGGGCCTTTGCCGATGAGCGGCGCGCCGCAATTCTGAGTCTCTTGGACCAGGCTTCATCGGTGCAGGTGGCAGACCTCGCCCGCACGCTTGGCGTCTCAACCGTCACGGCCCGCGCGGACCTCGATGCCCTCGAGCGCGACGGCAAGCTCAGGCGCACGCACGGCGGCGCGGTCTCGCTCTCCAAGACCATCACGGTCTCCATACAAGACCGGCGCGTCAACGTGAACGCCGAGGCCAAACGCGCAATCGCCCGTCATGCCGCCCGCCTCGTTCACGACGGCGATTCCCTTGTGGTGGACTCGGGCACCACTGCCCTCGAGTTCGTGCGCTGCCTGGCGCCGTACCGCGACGTCACGGTGGTAACGGCAGACTTCACCATCGCAGACTTCATCGATCGAAGCCTTCCGGGCGTCGAGGCGGTGCTGCTGGGCGGCTCGCTCCGCAAGGGCCACCGCTACCTCTATGGCCCGCTGGCATTGAGATCCCTTGAGGTGCTTCATGCCGACTGCGCCTTCCTGTGCCCCACGTCCTTCGTGCCGGGCTGCGGGTTCATGACCAACTATGCTCAGATGGCCGAGGTCAAGACCGCCATGCTCGCGAGCGCCAACCGGCGCGTTGTGCTCATGGACTCCTCCAAGGTGGGCGCTCCCGGCCTCATCCGGTTTGCGCTCCCGGGCGAGGTTGACCTTGTCGTTGTGGAGGCGGACCCAGATGGGCTCATCGCGGCGGAACTCGAGGAGACAAGCGTTAGGCTAGAGGCGGCTGGAAACGAAGCTGCCCCGGCAGCCGTCGGGGCCTCGCCGGATGGGGGAGACGCATGAGGCTCATTCTCACGGACATCGACGGAACCATTCTGCCCTGGGGCAAAAACGAGGTGTCGGAGCGCACGGTCGAGGCCTTCCATTCCGCGCTCGATGCCGGCTGCGTTGTGGGTCCCGCGAGCGGTCGCGGCTATTCGTGGATTCCGCGCTTCTTTGGTGGCGATGCCGCCTGCTGTGCCACGGCGCTTGCTACCAACGGCATGCAGGTCTACCACAAGGGCGAGAAGGTCTTTGAGAAGGTGCTGCCCCACGACGCGCTCGAGAAGGTCCGGGAGATCGTCCTGGCTCACCCACATGCGGGCATGCTCTGCTTTGACGGGGCAACGCCCCTGCTTGTGGCCGGCACGGTCGAGGACTTGATGCCGCTCTTCCCAAGCTACGGTAAGACCTGCAAACTGGCGCCTGCCGTGCCCGACGCGCCGGTCGTGAAGGCCAATGTCTTCATCGGCTGCGGCGAGCGCGCGCACAGGGAGCTGGCCGAGACGCTGAACCGCGAGGTGGACGGCATCGACGTGGACCTCGCGCGACCCGGCTTCTCCAACATGATGCCCACGGGCTGGAACAAGGGCGCCGCCGTGGAGTACCTGGGCTCCTACCTGGGCGTTGCCCCGGAGGATGTCTTCGTCTTCGGTGATGCGGACAATGACCTGCCGATGTTCCGCGTGGTGGAGAACTCCGTGGCAGTGGGCAACGCAACCCCCGAGGCTGCCGCGGCGGCCCGCTGGCATATCGGCCCCGTTGAGTCCGACGCCGTGGCCAAGGCCATCGAAGCCCTCGCCCAAGGCGCCTTTCCCTTTACCAAATAGATTACCTGCACCCTAACAAGCTGATGGTCCGTGCCGGTGGAGGGGCTCTCGGAGCGGGATCGGGGCCAGTGATATCCCCAGGCTTGGCGGGACATCCCGAGGGGAGGGGCTAAGAGACTTTCGCGTAGCGAAAGTGACCCCGACCGCAGGGATGTCCCGCCAAGCCGATGCGATTCGCTAGATCTTCTCGACCCGCGTTCCCGCCATAAGCTCCTCCGCCGAGGCCATCTCAAAATGTCCCGTCGACGCCGTAAGACAGTTCGCGCTCGCGCACGCCATGGCATAGCGCAACTGGTCAGCCGGCGCCATTCCGCGCGCGATGGCCACGGCAAAGGCCCCAACCATCGTGTCTCCCGAGCCAACCGTGTTCACAACCTCGATCTTCGGCGCCACCCCGCGGAACTCACCATCGGCGCAGCTCATGATGGCCCCGTCGCCGCCAAGCGACACCACCACCTGTGCCACGCCATGCGCCTCGCGCACCTCGCGTGCGGCGGCCACAACCTCCTCAAGAGACTCCGGCTTGCGACCAAGGATTGCGCAGACCTCGTCCGTGTTGGGCTTGATCATCGTGGGGCGGGCATCGAGCGAGCCCACGAGCAGCTTGCCCGAGGTGTCGAGCAGCGCGGGCTTGCCGGCGGCGCGCACGGTGGCGACGAGGGTGCGATAAATGTCGTTGCCGCAGCCCGTGGGCACGCTTCCGTTGAAGGTCACCACATCACTATTCCCCGCAAGTTCGGCCACCTTGGCCTCGATGGCGGCCACGTCCTCCGCGGTAACGGGGCGTCCCGGCTCCAGGAACTCGGTAGAGCGCTTGGACGGCTCGATGATGTTTAAGCAGCAGCGCGTCTCCCGTGCGGTGCGCACGAAGTCATGCGCGATGCCGTCCTTCGTGAGCCGCTCGCAGAGGTAGGCCCCGTTGTGCCCGCCCACAAAACCGGTGGCGCAGACCCTCTCCCCGCAGGTGGCGACGGCGCGGGCGCAGTTAAGGCCCTTGCCGCCCGCGTTGTCGATGACGGTGGCCACGCGCTGGACCGCGCCCACCTCCATCGGGGAGGCAATCGTATAAATCTTGTCGATGGATGCATTGAGGGTGACCGTTGTGATCATGGCTGCTCCTTTGGCTAGCCGGTATACGGACGGATAACGGTGTGCGGACGGATAACGGTGTGGGGCGGGCGAAAAAAGCGTGTGACCAGCGGTGCGAGACCGGGAGTTGGGAAGCCACCCGCTTGGCGGCGAAGGGCTGCCGAACCGAGCCGGCAACGCCGGCGCAGGGCCTTTGCGCAGAGCCAGACAACGCCAACGCACCGTCCAACTCCAACCAGTACTGTCGCGTGTTTTGTTCGATTTAATACCAGTCCGCCATGAAATCTTAAAAAATCGTTCAATAAGCATCCATATATATCAGTTTCTACCGTTGAACACCGATCGCCTACCGTTCGCCGAACATAATGTGTCTACTTGTATACAGCCATGTTTAAGCTCGGAAAATAGCTGATAACAGGCATAGAAGCGGTGAACGGTACGCCTGATACTGTGAGCGGTAGTTGCGGGGAATCATAGCTTGCTGTTCCTTGACTGGACTTCTTGCCCTGTTAGACTGGAACAGAACTTGATATGTGGTTACTACCAGTTATGTTTCCCAATGGCAGCCACCAGAGCGGCATTCAATTTCATCCGCACGCGCACGTCAGTCCATCAACAACCCGGGCCACAAGAGAAGGCGCCCGGGCAGCCAGTCAGATTGGTCACGCAGTCAGGCCAGTCAGTCAGGCAAGAGCCGGGTCGGCCGAGAGGACCCAGAGGATCGGAGCAGCAATGGTTGGTTTTATCGTCACGGGTCACGGAACGTTTTCGGGCGGCCTCGCCAGCGCCATCGCCATGGTGGCCGGTGACCAGCCCGAGTTTCAGGTAGTTCCCTTTGACGAGGCCGCCGCGGCCACCTATGGCGACGACCTCCATGCCGCCATCGAGTCCATGGCCTCGCGCACCTCGGGTGTCGTGGTGTTCGTCGACCTGCTCGGTGGCACGCCCTTCAACCAGGCCATGCTCGCCTCCCAGGACATCGAGGGAGTGCGCGTGGTTACCGGCACCAACCTCCCCATGCTCATCGAGACGCTCTTCATGCGTAACGCCAACGAGGCCATGACGGTCGACGAGATCGTTGCGCTCGCCCTCGAGGTTGGTCCCTCCGGCATCGTGAGCAAGCAGCTCGAGCCCGCCGCCGCAAAGGCCGAGGACGAGTTTGACGGGGAGGGGCTGTAGGCGATGGTCGAGTTTGGGTACAGCCTCGCCGCCTCCTCGATTGTGATCTTGGTCCTGCTCGCGATCATGGGCGTCATCACGTACGTCCTGAGCGCTCGCAAGACCAACGCTCGCAAGCAGTTCCTCGCAGACCTCCACACCAACCTCAAGCCGGGCAAGCGCATCATGTTCGGCGGCGGCATCTTCGGCACGGCCACCAAGGTGGGCGACGAGGTGGTAGAGGTCAAGGTCAAGGACGGCACCACGTTCGACGTCTCGCGCTTCGCCATCCAGGAGGTCCTGGACGACTAGCCGCGAGGCAACCTCGCGAGGCGCCCCGCGAATCAAGCCCGCGGGGCAGCCCACGAGCTCGTCCTCCGCGCAGCCGGTACAAGCCGGCAAGGCACGGAGACGCGGGCCCAGGCCCGCCGGCGCCACGCGGCGCCATCACCGTACGCAATCGGGACGTACGAGCTTCCCGATGGAAGGGCGTCCGCGAGCGCCCGGAAAGAGAGGCCACTATGGCAGAACCCAACATTCTCCTCACCCGCATCGACAATCGCCTCATTCACGGCCAGGTTGCCACCCAGTGGAACAGCTCCGTCGGCGCCAACCTGATCCTCGTTGCCAACGATGACGTCGCCACCAACAAGATGCGCCAGAGCCTGATGGACATGGCTGCCCCCTCAGGTGTCGCCACGCGCTACTTCTCCATCCAGAAGACCATCGACGTCATCCACAAGGCGTCCCCCAGGCAGCACATCTTTATCGTCGTCGAGTCCCCCGAGGATGTCGTAAGGCTCGTCGAGGGCGGCGTGCCGATCAAGAAGGTCAACATCGGCAATATGCACATGGCGGAGGGGAAGCGGCAGGTTGCGACCAGCGTTGCCGTCAATGACGAGGACGTCGCCGCGTTCCGCAAGCTTCAGGAAGAGGGGGTGGAGCTGGAGATCAGGCGCGTTCCGAGCACGCCTGTCGAGGACGTCAACAAGCTGTTCTCGTAGGCCATACATAAAAGACGCGCGCCCGAGGTTCCCGTCCAAAGCAACCAACGAGCACGCGTCTTGGGCCAACCCCGGCGGCAATGCTCGGTATGCACGTCCGCTGGAACGAAAGCCAAGCGTGATTTTACCCAAGGAAAGGAGGGGCAACGATGGAATTCAACTTCGTACAGATCGCTCTGGTCTTCATCGTCACATTCATCGCGGCAATCGACCAGTTCGACTTCACCGAGTCGCTGTACCAGCCCATCGTGACCGGCCCCATCATCGGCGCCATCCTCGGCGACATGAACACGGGCCTTATTGTTGGTGGTACCTACCAGCTCATGACCATCGGCAACATGCCGATTGGTGGCGCCCAGCCGCCTAACGCGGTCATCGGTGGCATCCTCGCCGCCGTATTCGCGTGCTCGCTGGGCATGGAGCCCACGGTTGCCACGGCCGCGGCCGTCCCGTTCGCGCTTCTCGGCCAGTACTGCGTGACGCTGTTCTTCACGCTTCGTGCCCCAATGATGGAGATGTTCCGCTCTGCGGCCATCAATGCCGACACGAGGCAGATCACGGTTCTGACGGTGATTTCCGAGGCCATCCTCGGCCTGCTCTTCGCCATCGTCGTGACCTTGTTCTTCATCGCCGGCCAGACCGCCGGCAAGGCCGTCGTCGACGCCATTCCCGCATGGCTCAACACGGGCCTCTCCGCCGCTGGCGGCATGATGCGCTACGTCGGCTTCGCAATCCTGCTCAAGATCATGATGAACAAGGACATGTGGGCCTTCTTCCTGCTCGGCTTTGCCCTCACGAACGTCGTGGCCGGCATCCCCGCGCTCGCAAGCCCCATGCTGCTCATCATGGCCCTCATCGGCTTCGGCTTCGCCTACTGGGACTTCCAGCAGCAGACCGAGCTCAAGGGCGCTGTTGTTGACGGAGGTGACATGAGCGATGGCATCTAACAACGAATTCGTCGTCCCCGAGCGCTACGAGGATCTCACCCCCGCGCCCCAGGTCGACCAGGCAACGCTGAACCGCATGGTGTGGCGCTCCTACTGGCTCCAGTCCTCGTTCAACTACGAGACGATGCAGTCCGGCGGCTGGCTCTTCGCAATGGTGCCCGGCCTCGAGAAGGTCCACACCAACAAGAAGGACCTCGCGGCGTCGATGTACCACAACCTGGACTTCATCAACACGCACCCGTTCCTCGTCACGTTCGTCATGGGCATCGTGCTCTCGCTCGAGCAGAACAAGGTCGACACCCAGACGATCCGTTCCGTCCGCATCTCCGCGGCCTCGCCGCTCGGCGGCATCGGTGACGCCCTGTTCTGGCTGACGCTCGTACCCATCACGGCCGGCATCACCTCCAACATGGCCATCTCCGGCAACATCCTTGGCCCGATCATCTTCCTGGTCGTGTTCCATGCCGCGCTGTTCGCCTGCCGCTTTGGCCTCATGAACTGGGCCTACAAGCTCGGCACCAGCGCCATCGACGCGCTCATGGGCTCGATGCAGGCCTTTACCCGCGCCGCTGCCATCATGGGCTGCTTCGTGGTTGGCTGCCTGACGGTTGCCATGGGTGGCACGCAGATCAACCTCGTGATCCCCAACGGCACCACGAACACCTATACGGCCTCCACGGTCACCGTCCCCAACGCCGACGTCTCCAAGTTCGATATCGCCATCGGTGACGAGGTTGGCTCCGTGGGCACCAAGGACGCCGACGGCGCCGCCCTCAAGGCCGCCGACGCCAACGGTGACCCCGTCAAGACCGGCGTGACCGACCTCGGCAACGGCTACAGCTCCGTGACCTATGCCACGATCACGTCTGCCCCGGTCTCCTTCTCCGTGGCCGACACGCTCGACACCGTCATGCCCAAGCTCGTCCCGCTGGCGCTCGTCATGTTGCTCTACTTCCTCTTCTCCAAGAAGAACTTCACCCCGATGGCCGGCATCGTTCTCGTTCTCGCCATCGGCATCATCGGCGCCTTCCCGCTCAACGAGTGGTTCGGCATCGAGTGGTGGACCGGTCTCTGGTAAGAGCTACGCACCCGGGACGCGCGCCTCGCGGACGCGCGTCCCACCTCTTGTCCGAGCACAAAGGGCCGCGGCCTTCCGCGCATGCGTGTGGGAGCCGCGGTCCTTTTCTCGGTGAAGGTTGCCGTTAACGTAGGGCAACTTCTTTCAGGTACGACTAAGCTTGTAGGTAGGGGAGGCTATGGCATGGGCGCCATATCGAGGAAGCAGCCGCTGTATGACCAGCTGGTCGACATCCTGCGCGACAAGATCGCGAACGAGCTCAAGCCCAACGACCAGCTTCCGTCTGAGCGCGAGCTTACCGAGCGCTATGGGCTCTCGCGCACCACGGTGAGGCTCGCCTTGCAGGAGCTCGAGAGCCTGGGGCTCGTGTATCGCCGCCACGGCAAGGGCACCTTCGTGGCCGCCCAGGACACCCAGGCAACCAACCTCACGCAGACCTACAGCTTCACGGACCAGATGCGCCGCATGGGCCGCGTCCCCAAGACCACCATCCTGGAGTTTCAGCCCATCGAGGCCAACAAGTATCTGGCCATGCGCATGAACATGCACATCGGCGACAAGCTCTTTCGCATGAAGCGCCTGCGCGCGGCGGACGGCATCCCCATGATGCTCGAGCGCACGTACCTGCCCATGCGCAACTTCATGGCCCTCACGCGCGACCAGCTGGAGCATGCCGCGCTCTATGAGATCATCGAGCGCGACTACCACGAGAAGATTCGCGTGGCCGAGGAGGAGTTCTTCGCCAGCATCGCGCGCCCCGAGGACGCCCATCACCTGGGCATCAAGGAGGGCGCGCCCGTGCTCGACCTCGTCCGCACCACGTACAGCGACCACAACGACGTTATCGAGTTTACGTTGAGCGTTGCTCGTGCGGACCAGTTTAAGTACAAGATTTCGCACTATAGAAGCTAAACTTGCAGATGATTGGGCCTGCAGCTATTTAGGGCCTTAAGGTATAGCCATAGTTGTTATCTGGTACCTACCAGTAAGCACGCAATGAAACTACAGGAAGACCCCATCTGGGGTTGGGGTAAGCCAAGAGGGCCCGCCGGGCCGTCGGGAAGGAGCCGCCGCATGTTCGAGAAGAGCGCCGAGGAGCTGAAGGCCCTGGGGGCCGACATCACCACCACCGAGATCGCCCAGCAGCCGGGGCTGTGGGAGGACACGCTCGAGATCTACAAGGCCAACAAGGATGTCATCGAGGCCTTCCTCGCCGAGGCGCGCGCCATGGCGGGCTCGGGCAGGCTCACGGTGGTCTTCACAGGCGCCGGCACCTCGGACTATGTGGGCGATACCTGCTCCCCGTACCTGCGCCGCGCCGGCAACACGGACGCATACGACTTCAAGCCCATCGCTACCACCGACATCGTGAGTGCCCCGCTCGACTTCCTGCGCGCCAAGGACCCCACGCTGCTCGTGAGCTTCGCGCGCTCGGGCAACAGCCCGGAGAGCCTGGCTGCGGTGGACGTAGCCCGCAAGGTCTGCGACAACATCAAGTTCTTGAACATTACCTGCGCGCCCGAGGGACACCTCGCCGTGCGGTCGGCCGATGACCCGGACGCGCTCACGCTCCTCATCCCGCGCGCCAACGACAAGGGCTTCGCCATGACGGGCAGCTACTCGTGCATGACGCTTCTGGCCACCCTGATCTTTGACGAGGCCTCGGACGAGCAGAAGGCCGCCTGGGTCAAGACCATCTCCGAGATGGGTGCCGAGGTCATCAACCGCGAGGATGAGATTGCCGCCTTTCTCGACGGCGGCTACAACCGCGTCACCTACCTGGGCTCGGGTTCCTTCGGTGGCCTCGCCCAGGAGACGCAGCTCAAGATTCTCGAGCTCGCGCATGGCCTCGTGGCCACCTCGTTCGACACCTCGATGGGCTATCGCCACGGGCCCAAGAGCTTCGTGGACGGCAAGACCCTCGTCTTTGTCTTCGTGAACAACGATGCCTATACCCGCCAGTACGACCTCGACATCCTGCACGAGATCGACGGCGATGGCATTGCCGAGAAGACCATCGCCGTGCAGCAGGCGGGCGAGACCCAGTTCGAACGCGAGAGCTTCACGTTTGGCGGCTACGACGAGATGCCGGAAGGCTACCTGGCGCTGCCGTTCGTGATGGTGGGCCAGGTGGTGAGCCTGCTCAACTCCGTGAAGGTTGGCAACACGCCGGACACCCCGAGTCCCACGGGCACCGTGAACCGCGTGGTCAAGGGTGTGACGATTCACCCGTTCGAGGCGTAAGGGGCGGGCGAGGCGACCGATTCTCTCGCCACCGCTCCCTTTCTGCCGAGGCTTTGGCCTGTTGGCTCGAATGGTGGTCCGTACCTTCCGGCGAGGCTTTGGCCTTTTGGCGCGAAGGGAATTCGTACCCTCCGGCGAGGCTTTGGCCTGTTGGCGCGAAGGGAATCCGTGCTCCCTGCCAAAGCTATGGCCTTTTGGCCGTGGGAAATCCGTACCGTCTGGGTATCAAATAGCTGGCACGCAGGCGCCCGTCACGTCTTCGGACGGGGTGGGCGCTCCCGATGTGGCAAGGGCGGCAGGCGCCTTGCCACGCGCAGAAGTACGCCTGCTTTCCTCTGTCGTATCGTCGAAGGGACGCTTGCATGAGTACGTTTGCAATCAAGGCGGATAAGTTCTTTCTCCCGGGCGCTGCGGTGCTCGGTGGCTACCTCACCGTGACCGACGGCACGTTTGGCCACTGGGGCGAGGAAGCGCCCGAGGGCGTGGAGGTGCGTGACTACAGCGGCAGTTGGATCGCGCCGGGCATGGTGGACACGCACATCCATGGCTTCTATGGCCACGCCACCACGGACAACGACGCCGATGGCATCAACGCCTCCAGCCTGGCGCTCGCCAAGCACGGCACCACGTCGTGGCTGCCCACCACGTTCACGCAGAGCGTGGACGACCTGGCGGAGAGCTGCGCCGCCATTGCCAAGGCCGACGACTCGCGCGGCGACGACTTCCTGGGTGCCCGCATCCAGGGCGTCTACCTGGAGGGCCCGTTCTTCACGGAGGCCCACAAGGGCGCGCAGAACCCCAAGTACCTGATTGATCCCAAGTACGACATCTACAGGCGCTGGCAGGAGGCCGCCGAGGGCCGCATCGTCAAGAGCGCCCTCGCCGCCGAGAAGCCCGGCGCGCTCGAGTACATCGCTGCGCTGGATGCCGAGGGCGTGGTGACGGCCATCGGCCACTCCGACGCCACGTATGCCGAGTCCCTCGCCGCCGTGAACGCCGGCGCCACCGTCTTCGTGCACACCTACAACGGACAGCGCGGCCTGCACCATCGCGAGCCGGGCGTGGTGGGTTGCGCCATGTCCACGCCCGAGACCTACGCCGAGATCATCTGCGACGGCCGCCACGTGCAGCCGGCGGCCATCGACGCGCTCGTGCGCGCCAAGGGCTGGCAGCACTGCGTGCTCATCACGGACTGCCTGGGCTGCGGCGGCCTGCCCGAGGGCAACTACATGAGCGGCGGGCTGCCCGTGGTACTTGAGAACAACCTTTGCTACCTGCGTAACGAGGACGGCAGCAAGGGCAGCATCGCCGGCTCGGTGCTTACCCTCGCGCGCGGGGTCAAGAACATGGTGGACTGGAGCATCGCCACGGCCGAGCAGGCCATCCGCATGGCCACCGAGGTGCCGGCGCGCTCCGCCCGCATCGACGGCAAGTGCGGCTCGATCAAGCCGGGCCGTGACGCGGACTTCGTTGTGTTCGACCACGAGCTCAACCTCAAGGAGACTTACGTGGGCGGTGTGAGCGTGGGTGCCGCGGAGTAGGGCGCCTCGGCCGCGGGGCAGCTGCCGGGGTTTGGCGCTCGCGGATGTGCGAAGCGTGGTGCGGCTGGATTTGCGCCTGCGGTGGGACCAGCGTTCGGCGTGGACGAGCTCTCGCTGGTGCTTGCGATCGGCTGCGCGGGGGCCGGGCCCGGCGTTGCGCCCGGCTCCACGCGTGACGAGGCTGGTCCTCCGGCGGCGCTCGCGGATGTGCGCCGGCCGTCTGCGGGCCACTCCCGGAGCGCGGCCAAACCGGCCGGTTGATGCCGGTATGCTGGTATTTGTTCGACCGAGAGACAGGCGACGCCCCGTGCCAGCGTGCGGGGCGTCGCCGCGAAAAGAGGGGAGCCAGCCATGGCCAAGGAACTGTTCGTGGGCATCGATATTGGCGGAACCACCGTGAAGCCCGGCATCTTCACGAGGGAGGGCGAGAAGCTCGGCAACCTGTCTGTGCCCACGCCGCCCCTCGTTGACGGGCGGGGCTACGACGCCGTGACCCGCGGCATCGACGAGCTCGTGGCGTCAGTCGAGGCCGCCGGTGACGAGGTGCTCGGCATCGGCCTGGCCGTTCCGTGCCCCATTCCCGCCGACGGCGACGTCAAGGTTGTCGCAAACATGCGGCTCAACCTCTTTGGTCTGCAGAAGGCGCTCGCGGAGCACTTCCCCAAGGCGGTCGTGCGTGCCGTGAACGACGCCAATGCCGCGGCGATGGGCGAGCTGTGGCGCGGTGGGGCCCAGGGCCTCAGCAGCTGCGTGCTGCTGACGCTTGGCACGGGCGTGGGCGGTGGCGTCGTCATCGATGGCCGCGTGGCTGCCGGTGCCAACGGCGCTGCGGGCGAGATCGGCCACATCTGCGTGAACCCCTCCGAGCCGTTGGAGTGCGGCTGCGGGCGTCACGGTTGCCTTGAGCAGTACGTTTCTGCCAAGGGCATGGTGCGCGTCTATCGCGAGGAGTGCGCCAAGCGTGGGCAGGAGCCCGTGGAGCTCTCCGGCGACACGGATACGCTGTCGCTCTTTGGTGCCTATCAGAAGGGCGATGAGGCCGCGAAGGCCGCCGTGTCGCTCATGTGTGACCGCCTGGGCCTGGCGCTCTCGATCATCTCCGGCGTGGTTGACCCCGAGCGCTACGTGCTCGGCGGCGGCGTGGCTGGCGCGCTGCCCCTCTTTCACGACGAGCTGGAGGAACGCTTCCGTCACTACGTGCTGTCCTGCTCGGCCGATACGCCCATCGTCGCAGCCCAGCTCGGCAATAACGCCGGCATGTTCGGTGCCGCCTACGTGGGCCTGCTCGCCTCTGAGGAGTAGGCGAGGGCGGCGGTCAGCGAGGGTTGCGGATAAGAGCGGCGGGCAAGCGTGGCGTGCGAGTGCGCTGAGCGAGCCTGTCGGGTGAGATCGGCAACAACGCCGGCATGTTCGACGCTATCTGCGTGCGGCTTCTTGTCCCTGAGTATCAGGCAAAGGCGCGAGTAGGTGAGGGCGGCGGGCGGGGCAAAAAACAGCAAGATTCGCGCCGCCCGACAATGCCAAAAGCAAGACTCGCGTCGTCCGAGCGGTCCAGAAGACAAGGTTCTCGCTACCTGAGCAATGCCATGCGGTAAGGTCCGAACTGCTCAGCAATGCCAAGAGCAAGACTCGCGTCGTCCGAGTGGTCCAGAAGGCAAGGTTCTCGTAAGGCCACGCGGTAAGGTCCGATCTGCTCGGCAATGCCAATAGGCAAGATTTGCTCCTCTTGAGCGGGGTCACTCTGGTGGTCCCGCTTTTCTGGTGTTCCGACCTCCCTCTTATTGTTGCGCCCACTACGGTTTGCATCGCCTCGCAACGGGTTTCTAGCGCGATCCGTTTGATCGTACGGGGGTGTTGGTCAGGCGACGCCCCCTCCCATGTATCCTCGACGTCGGTACGCCCTTCATTCTTTCACTCTATCCACGAATCTCCGCGGTTGCGAAGCCGGGGCGTCTGCAGTTCAGTCTGCCCTGGGGACAGGGGTGCCTTTTCTGGGGCCGCCCCCTTGACTCCCTTCATCCTTTCACTCTGTCCACGAATCTCCGCGGTTGCGAAGCCGGGGCGTCTGCAACCCCTCTTTTGTCCACGAACTCGTGCGATTGCCCATGCGGTGCATCCGCCCTCGCCCGGACTGCCTCTCGTCCACCCGCGAATGCGCTCGATTGCGCGTGGCGTCCGTGATGGTGAAGCCGCATATTGTCCCTTTTCAGGCTAAAAGGGTGGACGAACGCGCTATTTGTTCACGTCGGAGGGTCCCATCGGCGCTGGAATCCTGGGCGAACTGCGCGCACGCGTGCCGCGCCATCGCAACGACCCCGATTCGTGGACAAACTGGCCTCATCTCTGCCTTTGGAACGCAAACGCCTCGTTTCGTGGACAGGAGGGGACGGCCAACCATTGGCTGGATTCGGCGAGGTTAGCACGGTCGTAGAACGCATACGTTGTTGGGCGAGCGGTAGCGATGCGAGCGGCAGCGACGCGAGCAGTGCGCGTTCGGCAACGGCGCAAGCGACGGCGACGCGGGCAGTGCGCGTAAGGCAACGGCGCAAGCGGCGGCGACGCGAACGGCAATGAGGCAAACGGCAACGGCGTAAGCGGCGGCGTCGAGAGCGGCATTGGCGCATGGCATGAACGCGTGTGCAGTTTTAGCGAGTGCGGGCAATTGAGCGGTAGCCGAGGGCAACGAGATGGCTGGGCCGTGCCGCAGGCGAGGTACCGTTCGTCGAAAGGCGCCGGTGGTTTTGCGCGGTCAAGATGTGTGTGCCCTGTGAACCCGCTCGAAGAGTCGCCGGTACGCGATTCGGGTTGTTTGATTTCTCTGTCGGCGGACAAAAAACAAACAAGCTGTTATCAACCGTTCGCCGGCAGACAATGAAATGCCAGTTCAAATACCGTGCCTGGGACGTACCGTTGCTTGCATGGATATTTGCATCTCACATACCACGGCGCTCCGATGGCTTCTCCACAACGAGAATCCCGCAGTCGGAAAACGGCAGAGCCGTGCCGATGCGCTTCCGACCGCCCCTCCGCCAAAGGCATGGCTCCAAGCGCTCTCGAACATCTTGGATGCCAATCCTCCGGTCGAGGGCTCACCTTCTGCCAAGGGTTCCTCCAACAAGGTTCAGCCCCGCATCGATGGGGAGCTTTGTGCCAGCGAGGCGCGGCAAAACGGCGCTTGCCAGAAGCCCGACTCTCCTTTGAGGCCATCCGAAGAAGAGGCAGAAACTGCAGTCAAGGCGAACAAGCACGAGCGGGGCTCGGGAAGGAACCAAGGCGCGAAGGCGAGCAAGGAGCCCTTCGACCATCTCAAGGACAGGCGCATCCACGTTCTCGTGGGGTCTGCGCCCGCCCGGCGTGAATTGCCGGGTGTGGTCATGCACGTAAGCACGCTGAAGCCCCAGTCGGGATCCTTTGTGCGCACGCACATTGCCGGCAAAACCGTGCATGTAGCCTCACCGGCGCTGGTCTTTCTCCAGATGGCGACGTTGCTACCGGTTCAAGACCTCGTGGCGGTTGGCTATGCACTTTGTTCGGGCTATCGATTGGACAAGAGCATCCCGGAAGGCATTTGTCTGAGAAAAGACGGTGATGCACCCCTTACGACCGTGGCGGATCTGGAGAATTACGTGCGTGAGGCGGGAAACGTTGCCGGCACGCATAGGGCGCAGGTGGCGCTCGTGCACATTCGGGGCGGGTCGCTGTCACCCATGGAGTCCGCCCTGGCGATGGCCCTGGGGCTTCCTCCCAAGTACGGTGGATTCGGGCTTGGCTACATCTCGATGAACGAACTGCTGGTATTGGCCGATGGGTCTGACGTCGGAGGAAAGAAGACGATTGCGCGCCGGCCAGACATTCTCATATCCGCAGTGGGGCGTGACAAGAAGGTGAGGAGGGCTGGTGTTGAATATGACGCTACGGCCACGCATCTTGAGGCAAAGACGGCGCAGCGCGACGCCACGCGCAGAAATGAGTTCCAGGCCGACGGGGGACTGGCGCACTTTACGATAACCGCCGGTCATGCCGCCGATTACCTTGCGCTCATGAGGGTGTTCGACCAGGTGCGGCGCGCGCTGAATGTGCGCAAGCGGCCATGGTCTCCTGGGGCAACAAGGCTTCCGTCAGGCGACGCCGAGACCGAAAAGATCAGGGCCACCTGGGCGCGGCAGCTTGCCTTGTGGAAGCGCTACATCTCGGGGGCGAAGCTGACGGTGGGAGAGTAAGGGGTGATCAGCCCGGTCAGCTCGAACCGGGCGAGCGCTTTCGCTGGCGTTGGGCCATGTACTGGATTTGGTGCTGACGTTGGTGTGGGCGCGAGGACCGACATTGCTGTTGGCGCTCGCGTTGGTGCAGGTGTTGGCGCTGACGCGGGTGTTAGTGCAGGCGTCGGAGCCGAGGCGGGTGTTGGTGCAGGCACTGGCGCTGATCCCGGCGCCCGCCTTGGTGCGGGCATCGGCGCTGACGAAGGTGCCGGCGTTGGCGTTCTGCAGGCGCTGAAACTGACGCCCGCGCAGGCGTCGGCGCCGGAATCGGGGTGGAGGGTGGACCTCGCCCTGTCCCATGCGGACGCTGCCACGCGCCGCACGCGCCGGAATCGGGGCGGAGGGTTGACCTCGCCCCAGGTGGAGGGTGGGCTGCGCCTCGCAGGAATTCATCTGAAACGCGGGATGCTCGAGCGACGGCGGCATACGCTCCTTGAGACCCGTCCAGGAATCGGGTCGATCACGAGCCGGGACGCGGCTTGCTGCGTTCATTGCCTGGGTGGGCGAGTCGAGTCGTGTCGGCGTGGCGCCGTCCCCTGGTGTCTGTCCGGGAATCGGACCGATTCCCAGTGGAGTTGTGGCGCACCGCGGTCTTTGCCTGGGCGGGCAAGTTGGGCCGTGCTGGCGTGGCGCCGTCCCCTGATGTCTGTCCAGGAATCGGGCCGATTGCGAAGTGGGGGCGCGACGTACTGGAGGTTTGTCCAGGAATCGGGGCGATTGCGTTCTAGTGGCATCGGCTTGGGCCGAGGCAGCCTGTTGAAAGCTCTGGTTGGCTCATATTGGACGCGCTGGAGCAGCAAATTGATGAGATTTAGCTGCTGGCAGGGGACCGTTTGGGACGAACGTGCCCGAGTGGTCTTCCTCAGCTGGGCAATCGACGGGAATCGTGGACAAAAGAGGGATGCAAGCTGCCGCAACAGCGCAATCGCGGGATTTCGTGGACAGAGAGCAACGACGTGGGGCGAAGCAAGGGCGGCGCTGAGGCCCGCCGTACTTGGGCTGAAAAAAGGCCGCGTGGCTTCGAGTCCGAATGGAGTCGGAGCCACGCGGCCGCCCTCGGCAGGCCGCCCCCTCCGGAGCTTTACGCCCGCTTCAGAGCGGAAAGGCGAAGGAGCAGGTCAACGGTGCCGACGTTGTAGCCGGCGGTGGAGTAGAGGCTCGTGAGCGAGTCGCCGTTGCCAGTCGGTTTGGTTCCGGCTGCGTTGCCGGCCGAGCTGACATTGTTACTGCTGGTCACAAGCAGCGTGAGCGGCAAAAGCTCAGGGTTGGCGTACGTGCGGCGAGCAAGACGCTCGGGCAGCTCGGAGAAGTCGTCGTAGCGAATCCCAATCTCGGGCAGGGCGGCAAGCGTGCGGGAGAGGGTGGGGTCTGCGAGGGCGGCCTCGTCGCGCACGACCACCGTCACGGCCATGCCGGCGGCGCGCAGGTCGTCGGCGCGGTCGCGCAGCTCGTTGAGGAGGTGCTCGGTGGGTTCCATGCCCTCCTGGGCAAACGCGAGGATGCCATTGCCACAGCTGCCGAGCGTAGGCGCGCATCGAGTGCCCTCACCATCCGCGACGGTAAACGCAGGCAGCTTGATGACATTCAGCATGTCGCGGAGGTTCGGCGTGCGCTGGCGCAGCGCCACGACCAGGCCGTCCGCCGTGCGGGATACGGCGCAACTTGCCGTGCCGGACGTGCCCTCCGTACCCGTACCCGTCGCGTCGTTCGCCGTCTCCGAACCCGCGGAGGCCGTGCCGTCGTCCACGCCCTCCGCATCCACGCCCTCGCCCACGCAGAAGACAAGCTCGCTCGCCTGCTGGTCGCCGTCCGGCAGGCGTGTCGTGGTGATGACGCGGTAGGTGCCGTCCTCAAGTCCCAGCGTCAGCCTGCCGTCCTCAAACGTGGCGCCGGTGTGGTCGAGCGAGCGGAAGTCGAGCGCCTCGAAGCCGTTGGGGGCGGTAAAGGACTCAAGACGGCCGATGCTCCACGTCGTGAAGTACGTCGGTGCGTTGGCGGCGTCGGCGCAGGTAAACGTAACGTTGGTGAGGGCGGGGGCGTCCTGCTCCTCAACGGGCACGAAGCGGCCGCCCTCCATGAACTCGGGGTGCGAGGAGCTGGGGTTGAGGCGCGCGGCCACGCCCAGCGAGCGGCAGACGGCAACAAAGACCTGGTCGCGCGTGGTGGCCGAGGCAATGCCCGAGGAGAGCGCGCCAGCCGTGGTGCCCGCGAGGCCAGCAAGCCCCTCGTGCCCGTCAAACGAGAGCGCAAGGCAGAGCTGGTCCCAGAGCCGGCGGGGATCTGTTACGAACGCGGCCTTCTGCCCGTCGTCGTAGAAGTCGAGCACAAACGGGCGGTAGTCGCTGAGCTCCTCGAGCTTGAAGCGCGGGCACAGCACGTAGCGCACGTAGGCGTCGTGGGCCGCGGCCTCGTCCATCCCCTGCGCGCGCAGCCGTGCCTCGGCCGTCTCACGCAGCTCGCGAGCATGGGCGAGGTGACTCTCGAGTATGTCTGAGCGCAGGTCGCGGAAGTCCTTGTCCGTGAGCGTGCCGAGCAGCTCGAGACGGTCTGCCTCGTCGTCTGCCTCAAGGAAGGCAGCTACCTGCGGCGCGTTTGAGAACGCGCACGCAAACGCGTGCTGGCTGCCGGGCCAACGCTCGGCCAGCCTTGCCGCCTCGCGCGCAAAGCCCTCCACGCGCTTGCGTCGGGCGGCATCGCAGGCTGCCTTGCGCTCACGGGCGCGGACGTCTTGCTCGGGCGTCTGGGCGTGCGAGGGTGCCGGGTGGTCTGCCGGCGCGGCCACGTCGATGTCGTACCAGCTTCCAAGCTCGCCAGCGGCGCGTCCGGGCTCCACAAGTTCGACCTCAACCTCGTGCACCTCGCGCGTGTCCACGACGGCCATACCCAGGAGGCCCTCCGCGGATGCGCGAACGCGCAGCGTGCACAGGCCAATCTGCAGGCCGGCAATGCCGCTGGCGTCCGTCTGGATGGTGGTGGCGGGCATCCAGCCCGCCATGTTGAGCACCTGCGCGCAGACGGTGGCGTCCCTAACCGGGGCTCCGTTGCGCGTCACGCGAATGCGCAGCTGCTCGGAGAGGGCGTAGGAGGCCGTGACGTCCAGCAGGCGGGCGCTGCCCACGCTGCCGGCGTCGGGCTCGGGCATGGAGTCGTCGCGGTAATCCGAAAAGAGCCTGGTCTCCTCCATGGGGGCGCGGCCGGAGGCGTTGGTGAACCAGCCGCGGTCGAGCTCCTCCTCGGGCTCGCAGGCACCCAGGTAGTGCCAGCCGTCGCCGGTGTAGGCCTCCACCCAGGCGTGGTTGTCGTCGCAGTGGGCCCACCAGGTGGCGTAGACCTGACGCGCCGGGATGCCGATGCTGCGCAGCGCCGTCACGAGGAAGGTTGACTCCTCGCCGCAGCGGCCGCTGCCGCTCGCGAGCACGGAGAGCGGGCTCTGCGTGCGATCGTCGGTGAGCTGGTAGGTGGCCATCTCGCAGCACCAGTAGTTCACCTCGCGCACCGCGTCGTAGGGCGCAAGGCCGCCGACGCGCTCACGTAGGGCGTCCCAGAAGGTGTGGCGGCAGTCCGTGAGCGGCTCGTTGTTGATGCGCGGGCAGAGCACATAGTGTACGAACATGCCCTCGCCCAGGCTCTGCGCCCAGGCAACCTCGCGACGCAGGAAGGCGGCGTGGCGGGCGTAGGAGGCGAGCACCTCCGGCGCCACGTCGATGCAGTCCGTGATGGGGAGGGTGGCATAGAGGTAGCGAAGCAGCGTGGCCTCGTCGACGTCCGCGCAGGCGGTGATGGCGGCGTCTGCAGCGTCGGCGACGGAGGCGAGCAGCGGGCGTCGTGCCTCGTAGCGCTCGAGGGTGTAGCTGGTGAGGTGGTCAGAGAGCATGTGGCTCCTCTCGATGGGTGAGATGGGGGTGCGACGGATATGCGGCGCCTCGGCTACTTCACGGTCACGGCAAGCACGGTGTCCACCGCATCCGGCAGCACCGGGTCGGGCCCGAGGTTGGCAAATGCCACGTCCGGGTAGTCGCTGTGCACCCAGCTCGTGGAGATGGGCACCTCGGTGCCGTCCGCCACGCGGCGGATGGAGACGATTCGGTCCTTGGGCACGCCCACGAGTGGCAGCGGGCCGATGGCGTTCTCGTACAGGTGGAAGTAATAGGTGTTGCCATTGCGGGTGACGCGTCCATAGTCCGGCTTGCCCAGGCCCTCGACGGGGCCGCCCTCAACGCTGCCGGCCCCGTAGATGCTCGGGTGGTTGCGCTCCATCCACGCCCCGATGGCGCGCAGGCGCTCCACGGACTCCTCGGGGAAGCGGCCGGTGGCGTCCGGCCCCACGTTCAAGATCATGTTGCCCCCCTTGGAGACGCACTCCACGAGCTTGCGCACGAGCATGTCGGCTGGCTTCCAGTAGTGGTCGGTGACGTTGTAGCCCCAGTTGCCGTTCATGGTCACGCAGGCCTCCCAGGCAAGCGGGCGACCCTCGACGTCGTGCAGGCCCTGGGGCGGGATCATCTGCTCGGGGGTCACGAAGTCGCCGTGGTAGGGGGTGGGCTTGCAGGCGGCGAGCGAGCCGAAGCCCTCGCCCGAGACCTCAATGCGGTTGTTGACGATGACGTCGGGCTGCAGCTCGCGCACCATGCTCATGAGCTCGGTGCCACCCCACTTCTCGCCGGTCATGTCGTCATAGGAGAAGTCGAACCAGAGGAGGTCGAGCTTGCCGTAGTTGGAGCAGACCTCGCGCACCTGGCTGTGCATGAACTCGAGGTATCGGTTCCAGTTGCGCCCCTTGTTGGCGCCGGCCACCGGGTCGTTGCGCAGCGGCGCCTGACGGTCACCGTACTGCGGGAAGTCCGGGTGGTGCCAGTCGATGAGGGAGAAGTAGAGGCCCACCTTGAGGCCCTCGGCACGGCATGCCTCCACGTACTCGGCCACGATGTCGCGGCCAAACGGCGTGTTGGTGACCTTGTAGTCGGAGAAGGCGGAGTCGAACAGGCAGAAGCCGTCGTGGTGCTTGGCGGTGAGCACCATGTACTTCATGCCCGCCTCGCGCGCCATGCGCGCCCAGGCGCGCGCGTCGAACGCGTAGGGGTTGAACTCGTCAAAGAAGGGCTGGTACTGCTCGACCGTCAGCTCTTCGGTGCTGCGCAGCCACTCGCCGCGCGCGGGAATCGAGTACAGGCCAAAGTGAATGAACATGCCAAAGCGGTCGTGCAGCCACCATGCCATGCGCTTGTCATAGCGGGCGCGGTCGAACTGGTACATGGGGTTCCTTTCCTTGCGGCAAGTAGGGACGATAAGCCGGTGGAACAACTGACATATTACGGTTACCGAGTTATTCGACCGTTCGGGCGATGGTTCTTCACTTGAGGAAGCCCGTTCTGTTAGAGCGACATTACGATTGCCACAACCTGTTGGACGGTCGCAATTGAAACGTTATCGTATTGCCCGACAAAAGATGCGCACGTAACCGCGAACGGTTGCGCCGCGCGTCGGTCGTGTGGTTGACCGGACCACAGGAGTCAGGCGGTGACATGGGGATACGGGCCTCATGCTCCGTTTTACCGAAGGGGGAACCTAGATGAAGAAGAGCACCAGCGGAGTGAGCCGTCGCACCTTCCTCGGCGGCGCTGCCGTTGCCGCGGCCGGCCTTGGCCTTGCCGCCTGCGGTGGTAACAAGGGCAACGGCGGCGGCGACGCCGCTGCCACGACGGGCGCGGCCGAGGGCGACCTCATCACCGCCGATGCCGATGGCTTTGTCGTCAAGGCCACCAAGGACGCCACGGCCAGCTCCAACGAGTGCGTCATTGCCCTCGAGGGCACCATCCAGACAATGCACCCGATGAACTGGTCCGACGGCAACTCCGGCTGGGTCGTCTACTACATCTATGACTCCCTGATTGCCTACAACGAGAAGAATGAGTTCGTCCCCGCTGCCGCCGAGAGCTGGGAGGTCTCCGACGACGCCCTCACCTACACCTTCCACATCCGCGAGGGCATCAAGTTCACCGACGGCGAGACCTTCAACGCCGCTGCCGTCGTGGCCAACTACCAGGAGGCCATCAAGAAGGAGAACGGCTGGCGTCGTCGCCGCATGTTCATCAAGACGCTGGACGAGGGCAACGAGGAGGTCCGCGTCGACTCCTGCACCGCCGTCGACGACCTCACCGTCCAGTTCCACCTCGTCAAGCCGTACGCCCCGTTCCTGAACTCCGTGACGCAGTTCTACATCGTCAGCCCGAAGGTTGTCGTTGACCCCAACTACGACTACGGCAAGGAGTCCGCGGGTTCTGGCCCCTACAAGCTCCAGGAGTACGCCAACGGCGACCACACCAGCATCGTCCTCAACGACGACTACTGGGGAGACAAGCCGAGCATCGAGAAGGTCACCTTCCGCGAGGTCCCCGAGGCCGGCTCTCGTATCGCCATGCTCCAGACCGGCGAGGCCACGGTCATCTACCCGATGCCGACCGACCAGGTCTCCACGGTCCGCAGCGCCGGCGACATCAACATGGTCAGCGTCGAGTCCACGACGATGCGCTACGTCACGCTCAACACCAACGTGCCCGAGCTCTCTGACGTCAAGGTCCGCCAGGCCCTGAACTACGCCTTCGACCAGGACGCCTACGTCCGCGTCATGTACAACGGTGCCGCCGAGCCCGCCACCTCCGTGCTGCCCAAGGCCGTCCCGGGCTACAAGGAGCAGCAGCCGTACGCCTTCGACGTCGAGAAGGCCAAGAGCCTGCTCAAGGAGGCCGGCTACGAGAACGGCTTCGACATTACGATCATCGGCGACAACTCCACGCAGGAGACCAAGGGCATGACCTTCGTCATGCAGCAGCTCGCTCAGATTGGCGTCAACGTGAACGTCCAGCCGAACGAGGCCGCCACCAACGCCGAGATCGCCGCCGCCCCCGAGGACACCACCACGATCCAGATGTGGTACGTCAACTGGTCGCAGTTCGACGCCGACGGCTTCCTGCGCTCCCTGCTCTCCAGTGCCATGGTGCCGCCCACCGCGTACAACACGGCCTTCTGGAAGAACGACGAGTTCGACGCCGAGCTCGAGGCCGGCAACCAGTCGCCGACGATCGACGAGCAGAACGAGCACTATGGCAAGTGCCAGGACATCGCGTGGGAGGCGTGCCCGTGGCTGTTCCTCGCCTCGGACAACACGCTGTACTCCTACAAGTCCAGCCTGAGCGGCGTCAAGAACAATCCGATGGGCATCGACGTCATCCACGCAACGCTGAAGACCGCTTAGCCATTCAGCCCTCGGGTCCCACCCTCGGTTGGTTCCCGATGTAATGCGCGTTAAGCCAGGAGCTGCCAGCCTCCGGGGAAAGGGCTGGCAGCTCCGTTACTGTGTAAAGGAGGGGCCCATGGGCAAATACTTTGTGAAGCGCTTGCTGAGTATGATCCCGCTGCTGTTCGTCATTTCGGTGCTCGTCTTTATGTTCATTCACGTCATCCCGGGCGACCCCGCGCGTCAGGTTGCGGGCGTCACGGCGACCAGTGGTGAGGTCGAGATCGTCCGTGAGCAGCTGGGCCTCAACAAGCCGCTGCTGCAGCAGTACGTCGAGTGGCTCGGCGGCCTGTTCACTGGTGACTTCGGCACCTCGTATGCCAACAACACGACGGTCATCGAACTGCTCAAGCCGCGCCTGCCGATCACGATCTACCTCACCATCTGCTCGATGGCGTGGTCGGCCCTGTTTGGCATCACGATCGGCGTCATCTCCGCGGTGAAGCGCGGCAAGGCCGCCGACCTCGTGGGCATGCTCATCGCCATCGCCGGCATCTCGCTGCCCAACTTCTGGCTTGGCCTCCAGCTCATGCAGCTGTTCTCGGTGAACCTGGGCCTGCTGCCTACCGGTGGCGTGGACGACTGGAGGGGCTACATCCTTCCGTCCGTGGCCATGGGCGCCGGCATCATGGCAATCCTGGCCCGCGTCACGCGCTCGGCCATGATCGAGAACCTCAACAAGGACTACGTGCGCACGGCGCGTGCCAAGGGCCTGCCGGAGAGCAAGGTCATCATGCGCCACGCGTTCCGCAGCTCCGCCATCGACATCGTCACGGTCGCGGCGCTCCAGATCGGCGCCCTCATCGCCGGCTCCGTCGTCGTCGAGACCGTGTTCTCGATTCCGGGCATGGGGCGTCTGCTGGTCGACTCCATCGGCCTGCGCGACTACGAGGTGGTCCAGGCGCTCATCCTGTTCTTCTCGGCCGAGTACATGCTCATCAACCTGTTGGCAGATATCCTGTACGGCATCATCAACCCGCGCGTCCGCTACGAGTAAGGGGGCCCCATGACTACTAGCAAGCAAGCCACTGCGCCCGCCTTCGCTCAGGGCGAGGAACTGCCGAAGGCACAGAGCCCGGTCAAGCAGTTCGTGAAGAAGTTCCTGCGCCGCAAGACCGCGGTCTTGGGCTTCGCGTTCATCGTGTTCATCCTGATCATCGCCGTCATCGGCCCGAGCCTGACGCCGTACGACCCCAACGCCTACGACTATTCGGCCGTCCTCTCCGGCCCCACCGCCAAGCACGTCTGGGGCACGGACGAGTTCGGTCGCGACGTCTTCAGCCGCATTCTCGCCGGCACGCAGCTGTCTTTGGGCACGGCGCTCTCCGCGTCCATCCTCGGCACGGCCATCGGCGTCATCTTCGGCCTGATCGCCGGCTTCTTCGGTGGCGTGGTTGACTCGTTCATCATGCGTTGCTGCGACGTCATGTTCGCGTTCCCGGGCATCCTGCTCGCCATCGCGATCGTTGCCATCATCGGCCCGGGCATCCAGAACATCATGATCTCGGTGGCCATCGGCGCCATCCCCACGTTCGCCCGCATCATCCGCGGCTCGGTGCTCGAGGTCCGTGGCGAGCTGTACGTCGAGGTGGCCCGCTCCATCGGCTGCCCGGCCGGCCGTACCATGTTCGTGCACATCTTCCCGGGCACCATGCGCGCGCTCATCGTCAACTTCACCATGAACGTCGGTGGCGCGATCCTGTCCGCCTCGTCCCTGTCGTTCCTGGGCTTTGGTGCCAGCGTCACGCAGGCGGAGTGGGGCGCCATCCTCTCCACCGGCCGCAACTACCTGTCTGTGGCCCCGCACCTGGTTCTGTATCCGGGTCTTGTGATCTTCCTTACGGTGCTGGCCTTCAACCTCTTCGGCGACGGCCTTCGCGACACCCTTGACCCCAAGCTGAACTAGTCGGAGGTAGCTATGACTGAAAATCTTTTGGAGGTCAAGAACCTCAAGACCGAGTTCAAGAAGGGCAAGAGGTCGTGGGTCACGGCGGTCAACAACCTGTCGTTCCACGTTGCCCCGGGCGAGATCGTGGGCCTCGTCGGCGAGTCTGGCTGCGGTAAGTCCGTGACCTCGCTCTCCATCATGCGCCTGCTCAACAAGGACACGAGCCGCACCTCGGGCGAGGTCATGCTCGGCGGCCAGAACGTGCTTGACCTCTCCGAGAGGGAGATGCAGCACGTCCGCGGCAACGAGATCTCGATGATCTTCCAGGAACCGATGAGCTCGCTGAACCCCACGATGCGCATCGGCGAGCAGCTCGCCGAGGCCATCCTGCTGCACAACGACTTCAACAAGGAGCAGGTGCACGAGCGCAGCGTCGAGGTGCTCAAGCAGGTGGGTATCCCCGAGCCCGAGATGACGCTCAACAACTACTCCTATGAGCTGTCTGGCGGCATGTGCCAGCGCGTCATGATCGCCATGGCCATGAGCTGCCAGCCCAAGCTGCTCATCGCCGACGAGCCCACCACGGCCCTCGACGTGACCATCCAGGCGCAGATCCTGGCCCTCATGGAGCAGATTCGCGACCAGCGCAACACGGGCATCCTGCTCATCACCCACGACCTCGGCGTCGTGGCCGAAACCTGCAGCCGCGTCATCGTCATGTACGCGGGCAACATCGTGGAGGAGGCTCCGGTGGAGGAGCTCTTCGCTCGTCCGCAGCACCCCTACACGCAGGGCCTCATTGGATCCGTGCCGCGCCTCGGCAAGCGCGTCCGTAGGCTGCCGGCCATTCCGGGCTCCGTGCCCGACCTCTCGGCCATGCCGGAGGGCTGCCACTTTGCGCCGCGCTGCAAGTACGCGCGCCCCGAGTGCCACACGAAGCACCCCGAGTTGGCAAGGCTCGCAGAGAACCATACGTGCGCCTGCCTGTTCAGCAAGCAGGAGAGGGAGGAGGCGCTCGCCAATGACTGAGCCGCTGCTTTCTGTCAAGAACCTCACGAAGCGCTTCCCGGTGGGGAAGAACTTCTTCGGCAAGGCCAACAAGTTCGTCCACGCCACGAATGACGTCTCGTTTGACGTCATGCCCGGTGAGACGTTCTCCATCGTGGGCGAGTCTGGTTGTGGCAAGTCCACGGTCTCGCGCCTCATCGACCACCTCATCACGCCCGACTCCGGCGAGATCTGGTTTGAGGGCAAGGAGATCTCCAAGCTCTCCGAGAAGGAGATGCGCCCCATCCGCCAGGACATCCAGATGGTGTTCCAGGATCCGTACGGCTCGCTCAACCCGCGCATGAAGGTCCAGGACATCATCGGCGAGCCGCTTTTGGTGCACACGAAGATGAGCGAGGGCGAGCGCCTGAAGCGCGCCTACGAGCTCCTTGAGACCGTCGGCCTCTCTGCCGCCCACGGCGAGCGCTACCCGCATGAGTTCTCCGGCGGCCAGCGCCAGCGGATCGGCATCGCCCGCGCGCTTGCCATGCAGCCCAAGCTCATCATCGCCGACGAGCCTGTCTCGGCGCTCGACGTGTCGATTCAGGCCCAGGTCCTCAATCTCCTGCGCGACCTGCAGGAGCAGTATGACCTCACGTACCTGTTCATCTCGCACGACCTCTCCGTCGTGGAGATGATCTCGGATCGCATCGCGGTCATGTACCTTGGCTCGGTCATGGAGCTGGCTCCTAACGAGGAACTCTACAGCCACCCCGAGCATCCGTACACGCAGGCGCTGCTCTCGGCCGTACCCGTGCCCGACCCCACGGTCAAGAAGAAGCACGTGCTGCTCAAGGGCGACCTGCCCAGCAACACCAAGCCGCCCACGGGCTGCCTGTTCCACACACGGTGCCCGCACTGCACCGAGAAGTGCAAGACCGAGTGCCCCAAGATGCGAGAGATTCGCCCCGGACACTTCGTGAAGTGCCACTACGACGGCCTGAAGCTCGGATAAGCCATGGGCCGTACGGGAGCCGTGCCCACCATCAAGGACGTCGCCTTGGCCGCTGGCGTCTCGGTGGGCACGGTCTCGCGTTATCTCAACGGGGGCAACGCTCGCCCACAGAACGCCGAGCGCATTGAGGACGCCGTGGCCAGCCTTGGCTACCGTCCCAATGCGCTCGGTCGCTATCTGGTGACCGGACGCTCGCGGTCCGTGGGCGTGCTTGTGCCCAACGCGGCCAACGTGTTTGCCGCAACCATCCTGTCTGGCCTGCAGCTGGCCTTCGAGAAGCAGGGCTACACGGCCCTGTTCATGGACTACCGGCAGTCGAGCGGCCTGCTCGAGCGAAAGGTCGACGTTCTGCTCTCGCGCAGCGTGGACGGCCTCGTGGTGCTCACGAGCGAGATGCGAACGGACGAGTACGAGTTCCTGGCAGACGTGGGCGTGCCGCTCGTGGTGCTGGACAACCCGCTTGAGGCCGCGGGCGTGGAATCCGTGATCGTCGACAACCGCACCGCAGCCCGCGAGTTGGTGGGGTCCATGCTCGACGCCGGGCACGAGCGTGTGGGCATCATCTGCATGTCACGGTCCACGTATGTGGGCGAGCAGCGCTACCTGGGCTGGGCCGACGCGTTGGAGGAGCGCGGGCTCTCGGTTCATGCGGAAGACGTCTGCGAGGTTGCCGCCTCGAAGCGCGAGGGCAGGGATGCCATGGACGTCCTGCTCGCGCGCGGGCAGGTCACAGGCGTTTACGCGAGTAACTACTACCTCACGCTCGGAGCCTTGCGAGCCCTTGCCGAGCGCGGCTTGTCCGCCGGGGTAGACGTGGGGTTTGCCTCCTTCGACGACTTCGACTTTGGCGATGTCCTGCTGCCTCCGCTCAGCACGGTGGCACAGCCCACCGGTGCCATGGCAAGGATGGCGGCAGACCTGCTGGTGCAGCAGATGGCGGGGCCGTCCGCATCGGGCGGGACGCATGTGCTGCGCAGCGAGGTGAGCGTCACACCCTCCGTGGCGGGCGGGCTTGGCGGTGCGGTCACCAGCTTTGCTGACCTCGCGAGCGCCTACATCTAGCGCATGAATCGCGTGAGGCCTGTGCCGCTGCTTGCTCTTGTGACCTTGCGAGCGCATGCATCTAGGCTAGGGTCACCGGGACGAGTCTGCGAGGTTGCGCTATGATGTCCCCCGGCGATGACGGAGAGGGCTGCGCGTCGCGTCTTCCCGGGACAAGAGAGGGAGCTCACTGGCTGAGAGGTTCCCACTGGGTTGGACGAGCGGCGTTCACTCCACCAGCCGCGACCTGAACGGTCGCCTGGGCGCAGGTGTCCGGGCGATGCCAGTAGGGAAGCCGTTCGTTCCACGACACGGAACCAAAGTGGGCACGTCGGGCACGCCAAAGGCGCACATCCGACGGCCAAGCAAGGTGGTACCGCGGAAATCTCCGCCCTTGTTTGCGCAGAAGCGCAGGCAGGGGCGGTTTTTTGTTGCCTTGGCGCGACGGCCCTAGGGCCGCCGCACGCGGGGTGGCAGAAGGCGAGGCGGGCGAGAGCCCGCGCACGAAAGGGGCACAGCACATGTCAATCATCGACGACCTCAAGGCCATCGAGGCCGAGGCGCACGAGGGAATCTTCGGGGCGGGCGACCTTGCCAACCTGGACAAGATTCGCGTTGCCGTCACCGGCAAGAAGGGGTCGCTCACGGGCGTTCTGCGTCAGATGGGCAAGCTCTCGCCGCAGGAGCGCCCGCAGGTGGGCAAGCTCGCCAACGAGGTTCGCAATCGCGTTGAGGCGGCGCTTGAGCAGCGTCGCCACGAGCTCGAGCACGCCGCGCTCGAGGCGCGCATCGCCGCCGACTCCGTTGACGTGACCCTGCCGGGCCGCGTCCCCACCGTGGGCAGCGAGCACCTCATCTCCCAGATCATCGAGGAGATGGAGCAGATCTTCTGCGGCATGGGTTACACCGTCGAGGACGGCCCCTACGTGGAGACGAGCTACAACAACTTCACGGCGCTCAACGCCCCGCTCGACCACCCCAGCCGTAGCGCCCGCGATACCTTCTACGTCGTGGACAACAACCCCGGATCGCTCGATTACTCCGAGGTCCACGCCAATGGCGAGAGCGACATCCTCCTGCGCACGCAGACCTCCGGCGTCCAGATTCGCACGATGCTCAAGCAGAAGCCGCCCATCTACATGATTGCCCCGGGCACGGTCTTCCGTCCGGACACGCCCGATGCCTGCCACCTTCCGCAGTTCAACCAGATCGAGGGCCTCGTGGTGGACGAGGGCATCACCTTCGGCGACCTCAAGGGCACGCTGGACTACTTCATCCGCGAGATGTTTGGCAAGGACCGTGCCACGCGCTACCGCCCACACTTCTTCCCATTCACCGAGCCCAGCTGCGAGGTGGACGTGAGCTGCGGCGTGTGCCACGGAGAGGGCTGCCGCTTCTGCAAGGGCACCGGGTGGCTCGAGATCCTGGGCTGCGGCATGGTGGACCCGAACGTCCTCGACAACTGCGGCGTCGACCACGAGAAGTACACCGGCTTCGCCTTTGGCATCGGCGCCGAGCGCGTGGCGGCGCTTCGCTACAACCTCCCCGACCTCCGCATGCTCATGACGGGCGACGAGCGCTTCCTCAAGCAGTTCTGAGGCCGTGCCTGACCTCGTCAGTCGCACCCTCAGAATCACTGACGAGCGGTTTTACCTCGCAGGTTAAACACAAGCCCTGCGCTTCGGGGCTTGCCTTTCCGAGAAGCACTTCGCCGACGTGGACGTCGGGCCGCAGGTGGGCCCGAGCCGGCACATTCCGCAGGCGTCAAACGCCTCTGTTGTGTCATGGCAACTTCGCTGAGGACGTGCCAAGCGGGCCCGCCTGCGGTCCGGGGAACGGGAAAGGCCAACAAGAACGAACGCGCACAGAAAGGCATAGACATGCGCATCTCATATGAGTGGCTGGGTTCGATGGTTGACCTGCCAGATGATCCGAAGGTCCTGTACCGCGAACTCATTCGCACCGGAACCGAGGTCGAGACGATCGAGAACGTAGGTGAGCACCTCGACCACGTGGTCATCGGCCAGGTGGTCTCCAAGCAGCCGCACCCCGACTCGGACCACATGTGGCTCTGCAAGGTCTCCGTGGGCGACCAGAACACGGACGCCGAGGGCAACCCCGCTCCTCTGCAGATTGTCTGCGGCGCCCAGAACTTCAATGAGGGCGACAAGATCGTCGTGGCCATGATTGGCGCCGTGCTCCCCGGTGACTTCAAGATCAAGAAGAGTAAGCTCCGCGGCGTGGAGTCCTGCGGCATGAACTGCTCCGAGCGCGAGCTTGGCCTCGGCGGCGATCACTCCGGCATCATGATTCTGCCGCCGGACGCCCCCGTGGGCATGCCGTTCTCGCAGTACCACGGCACGAGCGACGTCGTGCTCGACTGCGAGATCACGCCCAACCGCCCCGACTGCCTCTCCTACGTGGGCATGGCCACCGAGGTGGGTGCCGTGCTGGACGAGGACACGCACATCGAGCTGCCGGCCATTGCGAGCGAGGAAGGTCCGCGCTCGGCCGACCTCGTGGACGTGCGCATCGACGCCACCGAGCTCTGCAGCCGCTACGTGGCGCGCGTCGTTCGCGGCGTGAAGATCGGCCCCAGCCCCGAGTGGTTGGCTCGCCGTGTCATCGCCGCCGGTAGCCGACCCATCAACAACGTCGTGGACGTCACCAACTACGTGATGTACCTCACGGGCCAGCCGCTGCACGCCTTTGACCTGGGCAAGCTTTCCGAGCGCGACGGCAAGCGCCACATCGTGGTGCGCGCCGTCGAGGAGGGCGAGGAGCTCACCACGCTCGACGGCCAGGAGCGCGCGCTCACGAGCGACATGGCCGTCATCTCCGACGACGGCGGCCGCGCGGTGGCGCTGGCGGGTGTCATGGGCGGCCTCAACTCCGAGATTGACGACACCACGGTCGACGTCCTGCTCGAGAGCGCCTGCTTCGACAAGAGCCACATCTCCCGCACGAGCCGCAACCTCAACCTCATGAGCGAGGCTTCCATCCGCTTCGAGCGCCAGGTGGACGCTGCCTCCTGCGACGAGGTTGTCGACATCGCCGCCGCCCTGTTCGAGAGCTGCTGCGGCGCAACCGTGTGCCGCGGCCGCGTGGACGAGTACCCCGCGCCCGTCGAGGCAGCGCAGATCACCTTGCGTCCCGAGCGCGTGCGCACCGTGTGCGGCGCCCCCATCACCGATGACGAGATGGCGCACCTGCTCGAGCGCCTCGGCTGCGCCGTGGTGCCGAAGCGCGACGGCGTGCTGCAGGTGGTTGCTCCCACGAGCCGCCCGGACCTCGCCCGCGAGGCCGACCTCATCGAGGAGGTCCTCCGCCTGTGGGGCATGGACCGCGTCGAGGCCACCCTGCCCGGTGCCAAGAACCACCATGGCGGCCTCACCGTGGATCAGCAGCGCAGCCAGCTCATTGGCGAGACGCTCCGTGCCTGCGGTCTCTCCCAGACGTTCACCTACAGCTTTGCCCAGGATGGCGACCTCGAGCGCACCCAGATTTCCGAGACGGGCCGCGGCGTGCCGGTGCGCATCATGAACCCGCTGCTGGCCGACCAGAGCGAGATGCGTCGCTCCATCCTGCCGGGGCTGCTGCGCTCTGTGGCCTACAACCTGGACCATGGCGTGGAGAACGTGGCGCTTTACGAGCAGGGTCGCGTGTTCTTTGGCCACGAGAAGCGCACCCTTCCCGACGAGCCGCACTACGTTGCCGGCGTGCTTGCCGGCGCCTGGGGCGAGGACGGTTGGAACGAGAAGCGCGCCAAGCTGGACTTCTTTGACGCCAAGGGCGTCGTGGAGCGTCTGCTTTCTGCGCTGCGCATCACTAAGGTGCGCTTCAAGGCCGCCAAGCCGGAGGAGTACCCCTGGCTGCAGCCGGGCCGTGCGGCCGAGGTTTATGCCGAGGGCGAGCTGCTGGGCTGGGTGGGCAACGTCCACCCGAGCTCGCTTGCGAACTTTGGCATCAACGAGGATGTCGTTGCCTTTGAGCTCTCCGAGGCGCATCTGCTGCGCCTGGCCAAGCGCGAGCTTCCCTACGTTGACGTGCCCACGATGCCTGCCATCACACACGACCTGGCCATCGTCGTGGACGAGGATGTAAGCTGCGAGACGCTCGAGCAGCGCATGACGAGCGCGGGCGGCAAGCTGCTCGAGGGCGCCCGCCTGTTCGACGTCTACCGCGACCCGATTCGCGTGGGCGTGGGCAAGAAGTCCATGGCCTTTGAGCTCACGTACCGTGCGGCCGATCACACCCTCACGAGCGAGGAGGTGGAGAAGGCGCACGAGAAGCTCGTCAAGAAGGTGTGCCGCTCCACCGGCGGCGAGGTGCGTGGGTAGCGCTTGCCCTCGTCCGACGTACGGTGCCTGGCATACCTGCCTGGCGATCGGCGTCTGACGGTTGATGCCCTGCGTAATGGCCTGACGTTGGATGACGCCCGGCAAAGCGGCCTGATGGAGGCCTGCGGGCCGCCCTGACGGGTTTGCATTGTGCCCAGCTGGAGCAAAGAGCGCTCCAGAAATCGCACAAGCGCAAACCCTACCGGGTGCCCTGCGGGCCTCCTGCCGTTTCATGTACTTCGGCGTCGGATGACTCGCAGGCCGTAACCCGAAGGCCGTGCTCTGGCAGGCCGTGCTTCCCTGGCACCTTCTCGTCTTCCCATTCGCGCAATCGAGAATTACGGAATAAGATGTAAGCAGTTTTGATTGCGAACGAAAGTCCATTGATTTCGTTGTGCCGCTGAGGCATAACGAGTGCATAGGGAAGTGCCATGGGTCCTCGTGACAATAAGATATTGGAGATCCTCAACGAGCGACATCGCGTGGAGGTGTCTGAGCTCGCGTCCGAGATTGGTGTCTCTGAGGTTACGATGCGCAAGGATCTCACAAGTCTCGAGGCGCGCGGCATCGTGCAGCGCGAGCACGGGTTTGCCCTGCTTGCGAGCCGCGATGACATCAATGGCAGGCTTGCCTACCACTACGACGAGAAGCTTCGCATCGCGCATGCGGCCCTGGCGCTCGTGAACGACGGCGATACCGTCATGATCGAGAGCGGCAGTTGCTGCGTGCTGCTCGCGCAGGCAATCGTCGAGGGCCGCAGGGACGTGCAGATAATCACGAACAGCGCCTTTATCGCGGATTACGTGCGCTCTTGCCCCACGTCCAAGGTGACCTTGCTGGGTGGTGACTACCAGAAGGACTCGCAGGTGACGGTGGGCCCCATGCTTCGCCGTTGCGCCGAGGAATTTTGCGTTGACCGCCTGTTCGTGGGCGTTGATGGCTGGAGTGTCAAGCTTGGCTTTACGAATGACGACCTGCTCCGTGCGGAGGCCATTCGTGACATGGCCCGCCAAGCCGAGGAAGTCATCGTGCTCACCGAGAGTGGGAAGTTCACGCGTCACGGCGTGGTGCCGCTCCGTCTCGCAGGCCAAATCTCGCGGGTGGTCACGGACGCCGCGCTGGACCCTGCCTCTCGGAAGGCCCTCGAGGCGTCCGGGATTGTGGTCACTACGGCCGAGTAGCCCAGACGTAGGTTCTGCCGAAGCTGGGCCGGCTGGATGCCTCGGGCGGACGGTAACCGCTCTCACAAGCAGGCAATAGAGTTTTTCGAGCCGTTCGCAGACGTCTCTGCAAGCAGCCCTCTCAGAGTCCTCGAAATTGGCTGCGGCTGTTTCCGCGAATAGCTTCTGGGGAAACGCAACGGCACCTAGAGGAACGCGTCGACTCCGCGAGCTGCCAGTCCCGTGCGCAGGTCATTGAGGTCCTCGGGGTGCAGCGCCTTCACGCCGGCAAGCCCATAGTCGCGCTGCAGCAGCTCGTACTTGTTCTCGCCAAACTGGTGGAAGGGGAGAAGCTGACAGCGCGGTATGCCCGCCTCGTGTAAGATGCGCGCAAAGCCCTCTGCCGCCTGCATCGGACGCTCCGCATCGAAGTTGAAGCCTGGAATCACCGGTATACGCGGCAGCACCTCCTTGCCCGCCGCGACCGCATACTTCAGGTTCTCGAGGATGTGTGCGTTGGATACGCCCGTACCCTCGCGATGACGCTCGTCGTCCCAGTGCTTCACATCAAAGAGCAGGTAGTCGAGGTGCTCGGCCACGCGCGCAAACACCTCGGGCGGGGCATAGCCCGTGGTCTCGATGGCCGTGTGAACGCCATGCTCGTGCAGGGCCTTGAGCAGGTTCACGCTGAACTCGGGCCACAGGAGCGCCTCGCCGCCCGAAAGCGTCACGCCGCCTTCGCTCTGCTCGTAAAACGGCAGGTCCTGGAGGCACACGCGCAGCACGTCATCCACATCCCGCTCGCGGCCCACCAGCTCGAGGGCTCTCCCGGGGCAGGCCTCGACGCACTCCGGATGCTCGCCGGCGCGACTGGCGTCGAGGACAACACGTTCGCCGTCGAGGCGAATCGTCCCGTCCCCGCAGAGTCGCGCGCACGTGCCGCAACGGCGGCACTTGCCGGCATCCCATTCGAGCTGGGGACGCCTGAGCTGGCTTTCTGGATTGGCGCACCAAGCGCAGCGAAGCGGGCACCCCTTGAGAAACACCACCGTGCGGATGCCCGGCCCGTCGTTCAGGCTGAACTTCTGGATGTTGAAGACGATGGCGCGTTGGCCGTCCATGGTGCCTTCCTTCTGGAGTCAGGGGTTCAGGGTCACGTGCCGGAACATGCATATGCAGTGTCATATACTTACGAATGAAATTATAAACGATTACGAACGTTGACATTGCGGCAATCTGGCGCGATACTGACCCCAGAACAAAGGTTGACGGGCCCAGATGGGGCCACGTCGCACGCGAGGGCGAGGAGTCCGCATGTCCAGCCAAACACCGCAGGAGCACTTCGGCCAGCTTACGCCGCGCATGGAGAGCTTCCGTGACCAGCTGCTCGACGCCAAGCCGCAGGTAGACGTTGAGCGCGCCATCATCACCACCCAGGTCTACCGCGACTGCGCAGACCAGCCCCTCGCCCTCAAGCGTGCCGTCATGCTCAAGCGGGTCCTTGAGGAGATGACCATCTTCATCGAGCCGGAGACCCTCATCGCCGGCAATCAGGCGTCCTCCAACCGCGGCGCCCCCATCTTCCCCGAGTACGCCATGAGCTGGGTCATCGACGAGTTGGACAAGTTCGACAAGCGCGATGGCGACCGCTTCTACATCACCGAGGAGAACAAGCAGAAGCTTCGCGACATCGCGCCGTTCTGGGAGCACAACACGCTGCTGGACCGCGGCCTTGCCGCCTTCCCGCCCCACTCCAAGCTCTTCTATGACCTGGGCATCATCAAGAGCGAGGGCAACATCACCTCGGGCGATGCCCATTGTGCCGTGGACTATGGACGCCTCCTGCGTGAGGGGCTCGAAACATACGCCCGTCGCGCCCAGGCCAAGCTCGACGAGCTCGACCTCACGGACTATCGCAACATCCACAAGAGCTACTTCTACCGCGCTGTCCTTATCGTGGTGGAGGCCATGCGGACCTTCGCGGGCCGCTATGCGGCGCTGGCCCGCGAGCAGGCGGAGCAGGCGCGAGTCGCCGGCAACCTCGGCCGTGCCAACGAGCTCGTGCAGATGGCCGAGGCGCTCGACCGCGTGCCCTATGAGCCTGCCCGCACCCTGAGCGAGGCCGTGCAATCCGTGTGGCTCACGCACCTCGTGTTGCAGATTGAGTCCAACGGCCACAGCCTCTCCTATGGCCGCATGGACCAGTATCTCTGGCCCTTCTACGAGGCAGACCTGGCGGCTGGCCGCGTCACGGAGGCCGAGGCCGACGAGCTCATGTGCAACCTCTGGCTTAAGACCTACACCATCAACAAGATTCGCTCCTGGAGCCACACGCAGTTCTCCGCCGGTAGCCCGCTCTATCAGAATGTCACCGTTGGTGGCCAGAGGCTCGTGGACGGCGAGCCTCGGGACGCCACCAACCCCATGAGCTGGCTCATCCTCAAGAGCGTGGCACAGTGTCACCTCACGCAGCCCAACCTCACGGTTCGCTACCACAAGAACCTCCCAGCAGACTTCATGGCCGAGGCCATCGAGGTCGTGCGCTGCGGCTTTGGCATGCCTGCCTTCAATGACGATGAGGTCATCATCCCGAGCTTCATCGACAAGGGCGTGAGTCGCAAGGACGCGTACAACTACTCCGCCATCGGCTGCGTGGAGACGGCGGTGCCGGGCAAGTGGGGCTATCGCTGCACGGGCATGAGCTTCCTCAACTTCCCCAAGGCCCTGCTCATTGCCATGAATGACGGCGTGGACCCGGCGAGTGGCACCAAGCTGGCGGAGGGCGTGGGACACTTCCGCGACTTCACGAGCTTCGATGACGTCATGCGCTGCTGGGACAAGGTCATCCGCGAGATGGCGCGCCAGTGCGTGATCATCGACGCCACGTGCGACATGGTGCTCGAGCAGGACACGGCAGATATCCTCTGCAGCGCCCTCACGGACGACTGTATCGAGCGCGGTCTCAACATGAAGGAGGGCGGTGCGGTCTACGACTTCATCTCCGACCTGCAGGTGGGCATCGCCAACCTCGCCGACAGCCTGGCGGCCATGAAGAAGGTCGTATTCGAGGACGGTGCCGTGACGCCGTCCCAGCTCTGGGATGCCCTCATGAGCGATTATGCCGGCGAGGAGGGCGAGCGCATCCGCCAGCTCATGGCTGACGCGCCCAAGTACGGTAACGATGACGACTACGTGGACTCGCTCGTGCGCGAGGCGTATGACATCTACATCGACGAGATGAAGAAGTACCACAACACGCGCTACGGCCGTGGTCCCATTGGCGGTACCTACTATGCCGGCACGAGCTCCATCTCCGCTAACGTTCCGCAGGGCGCGGGCACGCTCGCCACGCCTGACGGCCGTTACGCCGGCGAGCCTTTGGCGGAGGGGTGCAGCCCGAGCCATGCCGCAGACACCAATGGCCCCACCGCCGTGTTCAAGAGCGTCTCCAAGCTTCCGACAGAGGACATCACGGGCGGCGTGCTGCTCAACCAGAAGGTGACCCCGCAGGTGCTCTCCAAGCCCGAGAACCGCCTGAAGCTCGAGATGCTCGTGCGCACGTTCTTCGACCGTCTGCACGGCTATCACGTGCAGTTCAACGTCGTGAGCAAGGAAACCCTGCTGGATGCCCAGGTGCACCCCGAGAAGCACCGCGACCTCATCGTGCGCGTGGCCGGCTACAGCGCCTTCTTCAACGTTCTGTCCAAGGCCACCCAAGACGACATCATCGAGCGCACCGAGCAGGCCCTCTAAACCAAGCCGGCGATGTCGTAGCCGCGCGCGAGTAGGGCACCTTCTGCAAAGGTGACCAGGGCGCGAGCTGCGGGGAGCCATACGCGAGGGCCAAGGGACTTGCGTAGCAAGTGACCAGAGCGTATGGCTCCCCGCAGCTCGCACCCGCTGGGACCTCATGTGCGGCGCCCTCGCCCTCGCGCGCGTCCCCGTGCTACCATCCACCGTATGCCGAGCTGGAACGTACATACCGCGCACGTCCAGAGGCTCCTCCGCGAGGGGAGCCCCTCTTCGCTTGGCATTCGGGACGTCAACGCGTTCCTCTTTGGCAACTTCGTGCCCGATATCAACGTGGGCTACATGGTCCCCAATCCCTCGGGCATCCTGCCGTATCGCCTCACGCACTTTGCCGCAGCGGCGCACATCCCCATTCCGGGCGAGCGCGAGTTCTGGGACACATACGTGGAGCCCAGGCTGCCCGTTCCAGACGAGGTGCCCATTGCGCCCGCACCTATCTCGGTGGAGGAGTCCGTTCGGCTCATTCGCGCGGGAAAGCGCTTCGAGCTGCCGGCAACGCCCGAGCGGCACGCGGAGGTCGTGGCGCGCCTGTCTGCGCACGATTACCGAGCGTCAGACGAGGTTCTTGGCGCCTGGGCGCACCTGCTGTGTGACAACGCCTACAACAGCGCCACGCGCGCCTGGCTGCGCGAGTACGACGTGCCCACGGGGGAGGAGACCCGCGTCCGCAAGCAGGATGACTTCCTCAAGTTTGGTCGAACGCTGCCCATCACGCTGCACTGCGAGGTGACGGCTGAGCTGCTGGCCCAGGCGGCGGCGTTCCCGCAGTATGCAGTCAACGAAGCCGATGCCCGTGCGGCCGTGGCATCCTCCAACGACATCGTTACAGACAACCAGGAGAACCACATCTCTGGCACACCCGACTACAGCCTGTTTCGCGAGGACTTCTTCCACGAGGTGTTCGAACATGCCACCGAGTGCATCTACGACCGCCTGACCGCCTACGCCAAGCGGCACGGAGCTTAGCTGGGCGTGCTGCCGGCCGTCGATCTGCGCCAAGCGGCACGGAGCTTAGTCGTGCATGCCCCCGTCCGCATCTACGATCGCCTGACCGCCTACGCCAAGCGACATGGGTCCTAGTCAAACATCCCATCGCTTGGATCTTCAGTCGCCTGAGGACCTTGTTCACGTGACGCGAAGCCAAGATGCGTTGGGAACAGGGCCATTTGACCCCGAATGACATTCCGAAATAACCGCTGTTTCCGGTAAGAAAAGCTCGTAATGCGGTGCAACCCGCAATGTCATTTGCATCTGAAACCTACCTTTTCGCAGGTAGACGATGGTTGACCAGTTGGATTAATGGCGGCATGGCGCTTGATGCGCGCAAGCACCGCGCGGTAAACTACGGCCGTTAGTCAAGTTGGGTGCGCCGGGAGGCCACACCATTCGGGCGGAATCGTCCAAGCGAATGCGCGGCAGGAGACACGTATGTCGGACTTCGAAAAGAAGGACACCTCCCTGCTCTATGTGCAGGTGGCAGACTACGTTCGCGAGAAGATTTACTCCAAGGAATGGGGTGTTGACGAGCGCATCCCGTCTGAGCACGAGCTCATGGCCATGCTGCACCTTTCGCGCGGCACTGTGCAAAAGGGCATTCGCTCGCTCGTCGAGGAGGGCCTGCTCGTTCAGCAGCGCGGTCGCGGCACCTTTGTCATCCAGCCCGTCATGGCGCGCCCGTCGGGCAACAAGCTGCACTCCTTTGCGGAATCCATGACGGAGCAGGGCGTCCACTTCATTACCAAGGTGGTTGACAGACGCATGGGCAAGGCCAATCGGGTCTGCGCCCAGTTTCTTGAGATTAACGAGGGAGACCCGTACCTCTATCTCATGCGTGTCCGTTTTGTTGCCGAAGAGCCGGTCATGCTAATCGAGAGCCGCATTAACCTTAAGGCGTGTCCGGGACTCGAGAGCGCTGACTTTGAGAAAGAGAGCCTGTTCTGTGCCGTTGAGCGCACGAGTGGGCAGAAGGTTGGCACGGCCGAGATGACCTACAGCGCTCGTGCCGCCGGCAAGCGACGCGGTCGTTGGCTGGAGTGCGGCGAGCGTTCTCCCGTGCTCGACCTCGACCAGCTTGTTCGCCTGGAGGATGGTACGCCGGTCGAGTGGGGCAGCGTCTGGCTTCCTGCCAACCGTTGCGTCATCAACTGCACCACGACGCGCTAGGTATCTCGGGACAAAAGAGGGCCCGCAGCCGGTGGCTGCGGGCCCTCCTGCGCATACTGCTGGTCTTGCCCTAACTAGATCTGGGCAACCATGACCATGTTGGTGCTGGTGATGTAGTCGCCCTGGGAGGGAGCGGTGTTGGGGTCACCAGCGGTGAGGACAACCATGTCGCCCTCCTGCACCAGGTTGTTGCCCTTGGCAACGACGAGCGCGTGGTCGACCGTGGCGCTAAGGGAGCCCTGGGCAATGCCCTTGAGCACCGTGACGCCCCAGTAGAAGCAGCACTTACGCACGGTCGTCTCGTGCGGGGATACGGCGTAGACCGGCAGGCTCGGACGGAAGTTCGAGATCAGGCGAGCGGTGCGGCCAGACTCGGTGGGGGCGATGATGCACTTGGCGTTCACACGGTTGGCCGTGGTCACGGCAGCGAAGCCGATGGCACCGTTGACGTCGCGGACGCCGCCGCGCTCGTGGTACTGGTGACGCTCGGGGAGGTACTGCTCGGTCTCGCGGCAGATGGAGGCCATCATCTTCACGGCCTCGACCGGGTACTTACCGGCGGCAGACTCGCCGGAGAGCATGACGCAGTCCGTTCCGTCCATGATGGCGTTGGCAACGTCGTTGACCTCGGCTCGCGTCGGGCGCGGGTTGCGGATCATGGAGTCGAGCATCTGCGTGGCGGTGATGACGGGCTTGTAGGCCTCGTTGCACTTGCGAATCATTTCCTTTTGCGCGTGCGGCACCTTCTCGGGCGGAATCTCGATGCCCAGGTCGCCGCGGGCAACCATGATGCCGCTGGAGTGCTCGAGGATGTCATCGAAGTTCTCGATGCCGAGGGCGCACTCGATCTTCGGGTAGATGGAGACTTTGTCGCGACCGTGCTCCTTGCAGATCTGGCGAATCTCCTCGACGCCCTTGCCGTCGCGGATGAAGGAGGCGGCGATGGCGTCAATGCCCAGCTCGCAGCCGAAGATGATGTCCTCGCGGTCGCGCTCGGTGACGGCCGGCAGGGAGATGTCGACGCCCGGGATGTTCACGCCCTTGCGCTCTCCCAGGTCGCCGGAGTTGGCGAGGGTGCAGTAGATGTCGGTGCCCTCGATCTTGTCGACGTCGAACTCGAGCAGGCCGTCGTCGATCAGGACGCGGTCGCCGGGCTTGAGCTCGTTGGGGAGGTTCTTGAAGTCGAGCGAGAAGCGCTCGTGGTTGCCCACGACGCCGTCGTCGGTGGTGATGATGGTCTTGTCGCCAGTCTCGAAGTGAACCTTCTCGCCGTTCTCGAGGACGCCGGTGCGGACCTCGGGACCCTTGGTGTCGAGCAGGATGGCGATGGGCTTGCCAATCTCCTCGGAGATGCGGCGGACGCGGGCAACGCGCTCGCGGTGCTCGTCGTGGCTGCCGTGGGAGAAGTTGAAGCGGGCAACGTTCATGCCCGCGAGCATCATCTCGCGAAGCTTGTCGTCATCGTCGCAGGCCGGACCCATGGTGCAGACGATCTTGGTCTTCTTGTCTAGCATTCGTTTCCTTTCCTCTGCTGCGAACGGTCTCCGGGAGCCTTTCCCGGGGTCGTGGGCGGGCATTGCTCGCCCCGGTCGAGCGGCTCGGTGCCGCTCGTTGGTGAGTCAAACGATTCACCCGTTCATATGAGAAGCGCCGCCCTTCCGTGTGCAGGCGGCGCGTTGTTGGTCTAGCAGACGACCGAGCGATCCACGAAATCGGTCTTGTTGTCGAAGGCCACGGCGTTCTCGAGGGTCACACGGGCGATCTGGCTCAGGGCCTCCTTGGTGAAGAAGGCCTGGTGGCTCGTCATGACGACGTTGGGGAAGGAGCACAGGCGCGCGGTGACGGAGTCGATGACCTCGCCGGAGTGGTTCTGGTAGACGTTCGCGCCCTCCTCGTCGTACACGTCGAGGCCGGCGGCGCCAATCTTGCCGGAGAGGATGCCGCGGATGAGGGCCTGGGTGTCAACGAGGCCGCCACGGCCGGTGTTCACGAAGATCACGCCGTCCTTCATCTTGGCGATGGACTCGTCGTTGATCATGTGGCGGCTCTCCTCGTTCAGGAACGCGTGGAGAGAGATGAGGTCGCTGCGGCGGTACAGCTCGTCGTAGTCAACGTACTCGTCAACGACATGCTCCTCGTCAACCAGCTTCTGGTTGGGGTAGAGGTCGGAGCCGAGGACGTGCATGCCAAAACCCTTGCAGATGCGGCAGAGGGCGGCGCCGATGCGGCCGGTGCCAATGATGCCGGCGGTCTTGCCGTGGAGCGTCTCGCCCACGAGGCCGGAGAGGTCGAAGTCGTTCTCGCGAACGCGGATGTAGCCCTTGTGGATGCGGCGGTTGGCGCACAGGGCGAGGCCCATGGCGTGCTCGGCGATGGCCTCGGGCGAGTAGGCCGGGACGCGGGTGACCGTCATGCCAAGGTCCTTGGCAACGGGGACGTTCACGGCGTCGAAGCCGGCGCAACGCATGAGGACGAGCTTCACGTCAAAGCCGCGGAGAATCTCGAGCGTCATCGCGTTGGCCTCGGCGTTCACGAACGCGCAGACGGCGTCGTAGCCACGAGCGAGGGAAGCGGTGACGGGCGTGAGGTTGGCCTCCACGTAGTCGATCTTGACGCTGGGATAATCCTTGAGCTCGGCGTCGAACGACTCCTTGTCGTAGTCGCGGGCATCGTAGAACAGGATCTTCATACGGGTCGCTCCTTTGGTCTCGTGGCTACCGCTGAGCGGTGGGCGCCGCGGGGCTTGCCGCCGTGCCCGTGCCTACCAATTACCAACCCCGCATTGTAGTGCATCGGGCGCGCCTGCAAGCGTGAACGGTCGCATCCGTCAAAGAATAATTGCAGATGGAAGGGGTTGTCTACGGCGCAGGGGACATTTGACGCCGCTGCCGGCAACGCATCTTCGTTCGACACTTTGGGCGTCTGCGTTCGACGTGCCCGCCGGCGTCGCGGCGTGTCGGTTTTATGGCGGTGGGTGCGCGCGAGGTGGCGTTCTGCGGCGTGGCGTGCGGGGGAGCGCGCGTGCCGCGGTGCGATGCGCGCCCCGCAGCCTGGCGCGTGGGGCGGGACGGCGTGCGGGGACGGGGCGGATGTGCGTGCTGCGGCGTGACGCGCGACGACCACGGCAGGCGCGCTACTCCTTAAGGAGCCGCCACATGGTGGTGCGGCTGATGCCGAGGGTCTCGGCCGCGCGCGTCTTGTTGCCGTTGCAGCTCTGCAGCACGAGTCTCGCCACGTCGCGCTCGATGTCGGCGAGCGGGCGCAGGAGGTCCAGCGTGGAGCTCTCGCTTGGCGCCGAGGTTGACGAGAAGCGCGCCGTGCGCTCGCGGCCGAGGGCCTCGCGCACGCTCGCGGCCGTGACGCGCCTGCCGTGGCAGGTGGCGAACACCCAGTCCAGCACCTTTCGCAGTTGTAGGTAGTTCCTCGGCCACCGGAATGCCTCAAGCTCGTGCATCGCGGCCTCGCCCACGGCAGGTGGCTGCATGCCCGCCTCGGTTGCCGCATGGGCGAGGTAACCCAGGACGGCCGGGGCCACGCCGTCTGGTCTGGCGCGCAGCGGGGCCACGGTGAGCACGTGGCAGCGGAGCTGCTCGGCAAACACTGCGAGGGCGTCTGGCTCGGAGCCGTCCTCTCGGTCGTTGCCGGAGAGCAGCACGAGGTTGCGCTCGCAGAGGCCCGTCTGCCTGATGATTGTCAGAAGCTCGTGCCAGTGGTCGGACGTGAGGGCGTGCAGGCTCTTGAGGCAGAGGGTCTGCCCGCTCTCGTAGAGCGGGCTCGCGTTGCTCTCCGTAAGGAACTCGAGGCTTCGCTCGCTCAGAAGCGAGCAGTCCACGGAGACGTAGGGTCGCTGCGTGCGGCCGCTCGCAAGGTAGAGGAGCCTCACGATCTGGTCCTTGCCGCTTCCCACCTCGCCTCGGAGCATCACCGGCCGCCCGGAGGCGATGGCCGCCGAGACCTTTCCGGCGACAAGCGCCTCTGCCCCCGTCGCGCGGAACACGCTCTCCGCAAGCCCGCGCTCCACCTCGCCCACGCCGAGGTACTCGATGCCCGCCATGCTCCTGCGCACCAGCTCGCGCGAGCTGGTGACAAAGAACTCCACGTAGCGTGTGCCGTTCGCCTCGATGGAGGCGCGCCTCACGCGCCAGATGCGATGCGCGCGCTGGAGCACCGTGCGCTCCGAACCTTCGGCGAAGCGGCGGCCGATTTCTTCGAGCAGCCACCCCTGGTCCTCGGTGAGGTCCGAGTAGACGAGCTTGCCGCCCTCGTCGCACAGCACGAAGTTGCCGGGCTGGCTCTGGATGATCTGCCAGAGCAGGCGACTTTTCGCCGTGCCCTCGCGCCACTGGCTGAAGTAGAAGCGCACGCGGTCGAGCGCCTGCCGCACGCTCTCGGGTCCCGAGACGAGCAGGCGCGCGTCGAGGCCCCGCTCGCGTGCGGACTCGTAGGAGAAGTTGTCGCACAGGAACGTCTCGTGCCCCGAGGCTGCGAGCTCGTCGAGGGCGATCGGGACCTCGTCGGCAAAGTCCACCGTGCGCACGTCGATGGGGCGGGGGAGGAGGTCGGAGGCCCTCACGAGTTTCGTGAACGTGTTGCCAAAGCCCACCGCGGCGAGGCGAGGGCCCTCGGTGGGGATGCCGCGCGTCTGGCGCAGGACGTCGCCGGTGGAGAGCTCGATCTCCACCACGGGAACAGAGAGCTCTTCCTCAAGGATCTGGGCCGTGCCGCCGCGCGAGATGACGGCGTCGAAGTTCTGCGAGAAGCTCGTGTGCGCCACGGCGAGGCCGCTCTCGAGGTCTCCCACGTGGATGGTGAGGTCGATGTCCGGATAGTCCGGCGTGACGCCCTCCAGAACGGTGGCGAGCCCCGGGTAGGGCGCCACCGCGAGCACCTTTATGCGGTCCATGCGCCGCCTCCTTGTTGTGCCTGCCGTCTGGCGTGGCGGCAACATTCCTCCAGGTGTTTCAAATCTGAACGATACCACGCGTCTGGCACCTTACGGGCGAACGGTTGCGGCCCGATTATCAATGGCGCGGGGAGGCGAGAGGCCGCTCCGCAGATCGCGCGAGGCACAAGGCCCGCGCACGAGCCGATGGGAAGCCGATGACCGAACTCCTCCTCATAGCAGACGACCTCACGGGAGCCCTCGATGGCGCCGTGGCGTTCGTCGCCGCGGGGGTCGAGGTCTACCCGCTCGCGGGTGCGGGCCCCAGCGCAGACGAGCTCAGGTGTGGCGCCCGCGTCGTGGCCGTGAACGCCGCGACCCGCCACCTCACGCCCGAGGACGCCTCCTCCGCCGTCTCAAAGCTCGTTTGTGCCGCTCGTGAGGCCGGCGTGCGCGTGGTCTTCAAGAAGACGGACTCGGCGCTGCGCGGCAACGTGGGCGCAGAGCTCGCCGCCGCCCGTGACGTCCTGGGTGGCACGGCTCACTTCGTCCCCGCGTACCCCGGGCTCGGCCGTGTCACCCGCGGGGGCGTCCACTACGTGGACGGCGTGCCCGTGGGCGAGAGCTCCTTTGGGCGCGACCCATTCGAGCCGGTTCGCCACTCCGCCGTGCGCGACGTGATTGCCAGCCAGACCGCCACCGCCACCTGCACCGTGGCGGCCGGCGAGGAGGCCCCCGCCGCCTTCGAGGGCATCGCGGCCTACGATGCCACCACGCAGGATGAGGTCGACGCCATTGCCGGGCGCCTGCTTGCCGACGCCCCCGTGCTCGTTGCCGGCTGTGCCGGCCTCGCCGCTGGCGTGGCCCGTGCCCTCGGCGTCTCCGAGCTGCCCGTGCCCGAGCTGCCCTCTGGCAACGTCGCGGCACTCTGCGGCAGCGTGAACCCCGCCTCCATCGCCCAGTGCGCCTTCGCCACGGCCGCCGGCGCCCCCCAGTGGGTGGTCACCGAGGACCAGAAGAAGGACGCCCGCTGGGCCGATTCCCCCGAGTTCTCCGAGCTCGCCCACGCTGTTGCCGGCAGCTGGGACGCCCGTCCGCTCACCGTGGTGGATGCGAGCGCCTACACGCCCGCGCCCGACGGGGCGGCCCCTGCGCCCGCCGTGCGCGACCAGGTTGCCGCCAACCTCGGCGCCCTCGCGCTCGCCGTCGCCCGCGTCCACGCCGGGCAGGACGGCTACCTCTTCGTCATGGGCGGCGACGTGCTGCTCGCCCTCGTCGAGGCGGCCCGCGCCCGCACCCTCAAGATTCTGGGCGAGGTCACGACCGGCGTTGTTGCCAACGAGCTTCTGGTTGACGGCGTGCGCGTGAACGTCATCTCCAAGTCCGGCGGCTTTGGCGAGAGGGACCTGTTCCAGTGGGTCTCCGAGCGCCTTGCCGCGCCCCGCGCCGTCTAGGCGCGCCTGAGCTTTTGTCGAAAGATGGGCCAGACCCCAAAGGGGAGGCCCTCAACAAGAAGGGGAGTTGCACACATGCTTAAGCAGTATTGCCTCAAGCTTCCGAAGGCCGTCTACTCGGGCGAGGACGCCACCGACAAGGTGGCCCAGGTCGTTGCCGAGAACAAGGCCACGAAGGTGTGCCTGTTCACCGACAAGGCCCTCCACAAGTTGGGCCTCGCCGACGAGGCCGTCCGCCTCATCAGGGAGGCCGGCGCCGAGGTCGAGGTCATCGACGACATCCCCGCCGAGCCTGCCTACGCCGACGTCCAGGCCGTCGTGGACCGCTTCAAGGCCATGGGTGCCGACCAGATCGTGGCCGTGGGCGGCGGCTCGGTCATGGACACCGCCAAGCTCGTGGCCGTGCTCGCCACCGACGAGTACGACATCAAGGACCTGCTCGCCGACCCCACGAAGGCCAAGAAGCAGATTCGCACGCTCATGATCCCCACCACCGCCGGCACCGGCGCCGAGGCCACGCCCAACGCCATCGTGGCCGTGCCCGAGGACGAGCTCAAGGTGGGCATCGTCTCCAACGAGATGATGGCTGACGACGTCATCCTCGACGCTCGCATGATTAAGAACCTCCCGCGCCCGATTGCCGCGTCCATCGGCATCGATGCCCTCTGCCACGCCATCGAGTGCTACACCTCCACGAAGGCCAACCCGCTCTCCGACACCTTCGCGCTCGAGGCTCTCGACCTCATCCTCAAGAACATAATCCCGGCCTGCGACGATCCCGAGGCCATGGAGGCCAAGCGCAACATGCAGCTCGCGAGCTTCTACGCGGGCATCGCCATCACGGCCGCCGGCACCACCGCGGTCCACGCCCTGAGCTACCCGCTTGGCGGCCGCTACCACATCGCCCACGGCGTCTCCAACGCCATTCTGCTCGTGCCGGTCTTCCGCTTCAACGAGCCGGCCATCCGCGGCCGCCTCGCAACCGCCTACGACCGCTGCGTTGCCGGCGACGCCGCCACCGACGAGGGGAAGTCCGCCGCGATGATCGAGCTGCTCGACAAGATCGTGAGGCACCTCGACATCCCCAAGAACCTTGGCGAGCTGGGCGTCGAGAACCCCGACCTTGACGGCCTGGTTGAGGCCGGCATGAAGGTCACCCGCCTGCTCGTGAACAACATGCGCGAGGTCACGCCCGAGGACGCCCGCGCCATCTACCAGCAGATCATCTAGACAACCGAGGGGCGTCGCGGGCGTTGCCTGAGCGTCTGCGACGTGCCAAGCGCATGGCGAGGGGCGCGCCGTAATCGTCCCACCGCACAAGCTATGGGCCCAAGGCCCCGGAGAAAGGGAACCGCCATGAAGAACATCGAGCTCAAGGGTATCGTTGTCCCCATCGTCACCCCGATGAACGAGGACGAGACCATCAACACCGAGGAGCTGTGCCGCCAGGTCGACCGCCAGATCGAGGCCGGCATCCACGGCATCTTCCCGTTTGGCACCAACGGCGAGGGCTACATCCTCAACGGCGAGGAGAAGAAGCTCGTCCTCGAGACCGTCATCGACCAGGTTGCCGGCCGCGTGCCCGTCTACGCCGGTACGGGCTGCGTCTCCACCAAGGAGACCATCGAGCAGTGCAAGATGGCCGAGGCCGCCGGCGCCGACATCCTCTCCGTGATTACCCCGAGCTTCGCCAAGGCCAGCCAGCACGAGCTCAAGGTCCACTACGAGACCGTCGCCGCCGCCGTGCCCAACATGCCGATCGTGCTCTACAACATCCCGATGCGCACCGGCAACGCCCTTGAGCCCGAGACCGTCGTCGAGCTCGCCCACGTGGACAATATCGTGGGTGCCAAGGACTCCTCCGGCGACTGGGACAACCTGTCCGCCTATATCGAGCTCACCAAGGGCCTCGACTTTGGCGTGCTCTCCGGCAACGACGCCCTCATCCTCAAGGCCCTCCAGGCCGGTGCCAAGGGCGCCATCGCCGGCTGCGCCAACGTCTACCCCAAGAACATGGTGGGCATCTATGAGAACTTCGTCGCCGGCGACCTCGAGGCCGCCGAGGCCTGCCAGGGCAACGTCGCCGCGCTGCGCGCCTGCTTCAAGTACGGCAACCCCAACACCGTGGTGAAGACGGCCGTGAACCTGCTCGGCTACCCGGTTGGCAAGTGCCGCGCCCCGTTCAACTACCTCTGCCCCGAGGGCGTCGAGGCCCTGAAGGCCGCCCTCGAGTCCGACCGTGAGAAGGGAATCTGCTAGATGGCCGACACACGTCCCATCGTCGGCATCACCATGGGTGACCCGGCTGGCAATGGCCCCGAGATCACCGTCAAGGCGCTTGCCGACGCCACCCTGTATGACCGGTGCCGCCCCATCGTGGTGGGCGACGCCAAGATGCTCGAGCAGGCCAAGGGCTTCGTCGGGCACCCCGAGATCGCGATCAACCCGGTCTCCTCCGTGGCCGACGCCAAGTTCGAGGCCGGCACCATCGACGTCTACCACCTCGATCTCATCGCCGACGTGAAGGCGTTCAAGCTCGGCGAGGTGTCTGCCGAGGGCGGAAACGCCGCCTTCCAGAGCGTCAAGAAGGTCATCGAGCTCGCCATGGCCGGCGAGGTTGACGCCACGGTCACAAACGCGCTCAACAAGGAGGCCATGAACCTCGCGCTCGCGCCCAAGGGCATGCACTTCGATGGGCACACCGAGATCTACGCCACCTACACGCACACCAAGAAGTACACGATGATGCTCGCCCACCACGACTTCCGCGTGGTGCACGTCTCCACCCACGTGAGCCTGCGCGAGGCCTGCGACCGCGTGAAGACGCCGCGCGTCCTCGAGTGCATCGAGCTGGCCAACGAGGCCTGCAAGAACCTCGGCATCGAGAACCCGCGCGTGGCCGTTGCCGGCCTCAACCCGCACTGTGGCGAGAACGGCCTGTTTGGCATGGAGGAGATCGACGAGATCAAGCCTGCCATCGAGATCGCGAAGGCCCGCGGCATCAACGCGATTGGCCCCTGCCCGCCCGATTCCGTGTTCTCCGAGATGCACGGCGGCTGGTACGACATCTGCGTGTGCATGTACCACGACCAGGGGCACATCCCCACGAAGGTTCTGGGCTTCAACTACGACCGCGACGCCCAGGCGTGGAAGGCGGTCGAGGGCGTGAACGTCACGCTGGGCCTGCCCATCATCCGCACCTCGGTGGACCACGGCACCGGCTTTGCGCTCGCGGGCAAGGGCACGAGCAATGCGCTCTCCCTCGTGAACGCCATCGACTACGCGCTGCGCATGGCGGCCGGCAAGAAGGCCAAGGAGCAGTAGGTGGGCGAGGGCCTCAGGCGGCCCGGCACCCTTGAGGAGGGGTGGCGCCGGGCCGCGGGGCCTTCCAGCAAGGAAGTACGGCGGCACCTGAGGTTCCGCCAGCACTCTTTATAGGTTGGTGACGGCACGGGCCGCCACCAAGGGGGGCCACCGCACGCGCGGTGGCGAGAAAGGAGAAGGCAATGACCACAGCGATGATTCTCGCTCTCGTCGTGCTCGTCGCCATGATCCTCATGATCATGTTCGACGTCCTGCCGTTCGGCGTGCCGCCCCTGGCATGCTGCGTTCTTATCGTGATCTTTGGCTCCGTCTTCGGTGGTGCCATGCCCGAGCTCGAGAAGCCCTGGGACATCTCGTACGCCTTCGCGGGCTTCACCAACAACACGGTGTGGATGCTCGCGTTCTTCATGGTCATCCTGGCAGCCATCCAGAAGACCCAGATGATCAACAAGGTCAAGGACGCCATGACCAAGCTCGTCGAGATTGGCGGCTTCAAGAGCTACGTGGCGCTGCTCATCGTCGTCATGCTCGGCGCCTCCATCCTCGGCATGGGCTCAACGGCCTTCTACGTGCTGATCTTCTCGCTTGTCGTCACCATGCCCTATAACGACAAGCTTCCGGGCTCCAAGCTGATGCTCCCGCTCGGCATCGCCTCCAACCACCCGCTCATCCCCATCAACGTTGCCCTGCAGTACGGTGTGGCCGTCTCCATCCTGGCCTCCGCCGGCCTCGGCGAGTCCATCTCGATGATGCAGTTCGCCATCGTCACGCTCTTCCTGTCCGTTGGATTCTTCGTCTGGGCGGTCATCGGCTACAGGTTCCTCCCGAGCCACCCCGTGGCCGAGCCCACCGTCGAGAACGCTGCCGCGCTCTCCGGTGACGGCGCCGCCACCATGGAGCCCTGGAAGGAGGCCATTACGATCATCTCCTTCGTGGTCGCCATCGTTGCCATGATGTTCGTCGACACCCTCGGCCAGCTCTCCTACATCATCCCGGGCGTTGCTGCCATCGTGATGCTGCTCATCAAGGTCCTGGACTTCACCGAGTTCCGCGACAACCTCTTCAGCCCGATCATCCTCATGACCGCCGGCGTCATCCCCGTGGCCAACTGCCTTGCCGACTCTGGCCTGTCCCTCATGGTGGGCAACGCGGTCGCCAGCGTCATCGGCACCGGCGTGCCTCCGTTCGTCCTGCTGCTCATCTTCACCGTGCTCTGCTCCACGTTCGCCTGCTTCACCGGCTCCCAGGTGGGCATCGCGATGATCTTCGCCCCGCTCGCCATCGCCGTGTGCCAGGGTCTCGGCTACAACCCGATGGCCGCCTGCGTGGCCGTCGTGCTCTCCGCCTGGGCCGGCCACTACATGCCGATCGACGGCCTGCCCGCCATGGCCTACGGCATGGGCAAGTACACGATGGCCGAGTTCTGGAAGTTCACCATCCCGCAGTACGTCGTGCGCCTGCTGTTCCTCTGTGCCGGCGCCCTGATCGTCTTCCCGATGTAGGACCTCTGACAGACTCGCTCGAAAACACTGGGGCCGCCTCGCCAAAGCGGCGGGGCGGCCCCGATTCGTAACCATCTGAGAAGGAGAGCTCCATGCCCATCAAGACGCTGCCCGGCCTCACGCCCGACGGCCAGATTTACTTCGACGAGGACATGCAGGTCAGCGAGGCCATGCTGCCGCCTGGTCCCTGGAAGACCGCCCATGGCCCCGGCCTGCTCGAGACGCCCGCCGGCACGCTGCTGTGCTGCTGGTTTGCCGGCACCTTCGAGGGCGACACGGACATCAACATCGTGGTGTCCCGTCTGGAGAAGGGTGCCTCCCAGTGGGAGGAGCCCACGTACATCTCCCAGAACGACGACCGCTCTGACCAGAACCCGTCGCTGTTCCTGGCCCCCAACGGCGACATCTGGGCCATGTACACCTCCCAGCTGGGCCGCCAGCCGGGCAAGGACAACATGCAGTACACGAGCGTCATCAAGCGTCAGGTGAGCCGCGACGACGGCCGTACCTGGAGCGAGCCGGAGGTCATGTTTGGCGACGAGGGCACCTTTGCCCGCCAGGCCATCCAGGTGCTCTCCAACGGCCGCTGGATCTACGGCCTGTGGCTCTGCACGGACTCCGCCAACGGCCTTGCAGGCGACCCGAGTGCCTTCATGGTCTCTGACGACCAGGGCGCCACCTGGAAGCGCGTCGACATGCCGGGCTCTGCCGGCCGCGTGCACCCCAGCGTCGTCGACCTGGGCGACGGCCACCTGGCCGCGTTCATGCGCTCGCGCGAGGCTGACTTCATCTACCGCAGCGAGTCCAGCGACTACGGCGACACCTGGAGCGTGCCGGTGCCCACGCCGCTGCCCAACAACAACTCGGGCATCGCGGCGCTGCGCCTCGCGAGCGGGCGCGTGGCCATCGCCTACAACCACAACTCCGCGCCTGCCACCTATGGCAAGAAGGGCGCCTGGCCGGCGCTGCGCAACCCCGTGTCCATCGCGCTCTCCGAGGATGGCGGCAAGACCTTCCCGCTCATCCGCCACATCGAGCGCGGCGAGGGCTATGTGGGAGACGAGAACAAGTTCAACAACCGTCAGTACGAGTACCCCACGCTCATCCAGGCGGCCGACGGCATGCTGCACCTGGCCTATGCCTACCAGACGCGTCGCGGCGTGAAGTGGGTGACGCTCTCCGAGGACGACGTCATGGGCAAGGTGCGCGGCGAGGGTACCTACAACCCCACCTCCGGCGAGGGCTGCCGCTAGGACGGCCGCCGGGGTCAAGCGGAATCCGCCGGGTTGCTCGCGACGACGCGTGCGGGCGGAAGGCAACAAGAAGGCAATGGCGGGTCGCGCGCCTGCCTCAACAAGAAGGGACGCACCATGATTTACGACGGACTGAAGGAAATCGGCCGCTACCGTGGCCTCAAGGACACGCTCGACACGCTCATCGACTGGCTGGCCGAGAACGATCCCGCGGAGCTTCCCCTGGGCAAGACCGTGATTGACGGCGACAAGGTATTCGCCAATACCATGGAGTCTTCCACCAAGCCCCTCGAGGAGGGCCGCTTCGAGTTCCACCACCACTACGCCGACGTCCAGGTTGACCTTGAGGGTGCCGAGCGCTTCTGCGTCACGCCGGGCTCCATCGACATCACGGTGCCCTACGACGCGGATTCGGACAAGGGCTACGGCCTGGCCTCCGAGGGCAACGACGACGTGCTCACGGGCACGCTCGACCATGGGCGCTTCGTGGTCTACGTTCCGGGCGAGCCCCACATGTGCAACATCGTGATTCCGGGCCAGGAGGTTGGCCCGCTCAAGAAGATCTGCTTCAAGGTGCTCTGGGACTAGCGGAGGACCTATCCGGGCGTTGGCGTCCGGGCGAGGATGGGGTCGCTCGAGGCCGGCCGGGGGTGGTGACCTCGGCCGGCTGCGGCTGGCGAGGCAAGGCAATGCGGGGCCCTCGCTCGGCGGCCTTGCCTATGCCGCGATCGGGCCCAACCTCGCGTTTATTGCCCTGGCGCCCGCGCTTGCCTTGGCGGTTGCCGTGTGGCTCGCGAGGCGGGCGAGCCTCGACGGGGTTACGGCGTAGGACCGCGACTGAAGATGGACCGGGGCGTCCGTGCGCCCATGGTATGAAAACTAATACCCGCGCAGACCGTTCGCGTAAAAGTCGAACGCTTTAGTGGGACGACACAGCTGAGGAACAATTTGCGTAGGGTACTATGAAAAGGCGTTTTGAAAGCGCGCCTGGCATTGCAGGCTTGATGGGCCCTTGCCCCTCCTGGGGAATTATGATCGGGCATCAAGCTGCTGGGCGCTCGAGACCCAGGAGGAGACAGCGTTGAAACAGTATCTGGAAACCAGGCAGGCCGTGCTTGACGAGCTCGGCACGACGGAGGCGGGGGGCCTCACGTCTGCCGAGGCTTCGCAGCGTCTTGCGAAGCATGGTCCCAACAAGCTGAGGGAAGAGGAGAAGACCCCGCTCTGGATTCGCTTCTTCCAGCAGATGGCCGATCCCATGGTCATCATGCTGATCGTGGCCGCGGCCATCTCGGCGGCCACCGGCTTCATCCAGGGCGAGCCCGACTTCGCCGACGTGATCATCATCATGGCGGTCGTCGTCATCAACTCCGCGCTCGGCGTCATCCAGGAGGCCAAGAGCGAGGAGGCCCTGGCGGCCCTTCAGGAGATGAGCGCTGCCCAGTCCAAGGTCATCCGCGACGGCAAGATGGTCTCGCTCCACTCGAGCGAACTCGTCCCCGGTGACATCATCCTGCTCGAGGCCGGCGACTCCGTGCCCGCGGACTGCCGCGTCCTCGAGAGCGCGTCCATGAAGATTGAGGAGGCCGCTCTCACCGGCGAGTCTGTGCCGGTGGACAAGCACGCCGACGTCATCGCACTTGCCGACGGTGCCGACGACGTGTCCCTCGGTGACCGTAAGAACATGTGCTACATGGGCTCCACCGTCGTCTACGGCCGCGGGCGCGCCGTCGTGTGCGGCACGGGCATGGAGACCGAGATGGGCAAGATTGCCGGCGCCCTGTCCGAGGCCAAGGAGGAGCTCACCCCGCTGCAGATCAAGCTCGCCGAGCTCTCGAACATCCTCACCAAGCTCGTCATCGTGATCTGCGTCGTCGTCTTTGCCGTCGACGTCCTGCGCCACGGCCTCAGCAACGTCGCAACTGAGCCTGCCTACCTGCTCGACACCTTCATGGTGGCCGTGTCGCTGGCAGTCGCCGCCATCCCCGAGGGCCTCGTGGCCGTCGTGACCATCGTGCTGTCCCTCGGCGTTACCAAGATGGCCAAGCGCCAGGCCATCATCCGCAACCTGTCTGCCGTCGAGACCCTCGGCTGCACCCAGGTCATCTGCTCGGACAAGACCGGCACCCTCACCCAGAACAAGATGACCGTGGTCAAGCACGAGCTCTCCTGTGACGAGAACACGCTGCTTGCCGGCATGGCCCTGTGCTCCGACGCCAAGTGGGATGCCGAGAAGGGCGTTGCCGTGGGCGAGCCCACCGAGTGCGCCCTCGTGACCGATGCCGCCAACGCCGGCCTCACGAGCCTCGTGGAGGAGGAGCCGCGCCTTGGCGAGGCCCCGTTCGACTCCGGCCGCAAGATGATGTCCGTCGTCATCAAGCGCAAGGACGGCTCCATCGAGCAGTTCACCAAGGGTGGCCCCGACGTCGTCCTCGGCCGCTGCACGCACATCTGGGAGGACGGCAAGGTCGTCCCGATGACCGACGCCCACCGCGAGCGCATCATGGCCGCCAACAAGGCCATGGCCGACGAGGCCCTGCGCGTGCTCGCCCTCGCCAGCAAGGACCTGGACGAGGTCCCGGCCGACTGCTCGCCCGAGGCCCTCGAGCACGACCTCGTGTTCTGCGGCCTCTCCGGCATGATCGACCCCGAGCGTCCCGAGGTGGCTCCGGCCATCAAGGAGGCCCACGACGCCGGCATCCGCACCGTCATGATCACCGGCGACCACATCGACACAGCCGTCGCCATCGCCAAGAACCTCGGCATCATCACGGACCGCAGCCAGGCCATCACCGGCGCCGAGCTCGACAAGATGAGCGACGAGGAGCTCGACCGCGTCATCGAGAACTACGGCGTCTACGCTCGCGTCCAGCCTGAGCACAAGACCCGCATCGTCGAGGCTTGGAAGTCTCGCGACCAGATCGTTGCCATGACCGGCGATGGCGTGAATGACGCGCCGTCCATCAAGCGCGCCGACATCGGCGTGGGCATGGGCATCACCGGCACCGACGTCACCAAGGGCGTTGCCGACATGGTGCTCGCCGATGACAACTTCGCCACCATCATCAGCGCGTGCGAAGAGGGTCGTCGCATCTACGACAACATCCGCAAGGTCATCCAGTTCTTGCTCTCCGCGAACCTTGCCGAGGTCTTCTCGGTGTTCATCGCCACGCTCATCGGCTTCACCCTGTTCCAGCCGGTGCAGCTGCTCTGGGTCAATCTCGTGACGGACTGCTTCCCGGCGCTGGCGCTTGGCATGGAGGAGGCCGAGGGCAACGTCATGAAGCGCAAGCCCCGCAACGCCTCCGACGGCGTGTTTGCCGGCCACATGGGCCTCGACTGCATCGTCCAGGGCCTCATCATCACCGTGCTGGTCCTCGCGAGCTTCTTTGCGGGCATCTACATGTTCACCGGCACCATCGACTTTGAGGCGCTTGCCGCCGGCCTGGTCTCCGATGTTGACGAGAAGGGCGTCATGATGGCGTTCATCACGCTCAACATGGTCGAGATCTTCCACTGCTTCAACATGCGCAGCCGTCGCCTGTCGCTGTTCCAGATGCCCAAGCAGAACAAGTGGCTCTGGGGCGCCGCAATCCTGGCCCTCGTGCTGACGCTCATCGTGGTCGAGGTCGACTCGCTGGCCATGATGTTCTTTGGCGTGCACCAGCTCGAGTTCTCCGGCATGCTCGCTGCCCTGGGCATCGCGTTTTTGATTATCCCGCTGACCGAGATCTACAAGGCAATCATGCGTGCCGTGGAGAAGGACGCCGAGCGCATGTATTCGTCCAGACGGGCTGCCCGCGCATAACGCGCACCGCCTGCGCCCCTGCCGAATATCCGGCAGGGGCGCTTTTTTGTGGCGAATGGACCCTCTGAGCTGCTAGGCTATCGGCCCGTACGGCAACGGCGGCGAGTGGGGTGCACGTGGGCAAGCGAGCGGCGAAGACATCTGGCAAGGCGCGGCGTCGCTCGGGCGGCGGCGTGGGCACGAGGGCGTCCAGGCGAGGCCGTGGCGCAGGCTCGGCCGAGGTGCTGAGCGACCTTCCTGCCGTGGACGAGCTTGCCAACGTGCCTGCCTTCGAGGACTTGCGCCCGAGCGAGGCCCAGCGCGAGGCGTTCCTTACGGCGCGTGAGCAGGTCGCGAGCCGCATGGGGCGAAACTACGCCGATGCGCTCGACCTGGGATGCGTGGTGCGCCTCGACCGCGGCTTTCCGCTGGTGGCCTGCGAGGGTCGCTCCTTCAGGGCGGAGCACGCCGTTGGGTTTGCCAAGGGTGTCGCCGCCGAGACAGGCCTCATGCCAACGGTGGGAGATTGGGTGGCCGTGGCCCTGCCGCCCGAGCACGATATGGGCGTCATCGAGGAGGTGCTCCCCAGGCGCTCAGCCTTCGTGCGGTGGCGCGGGGGTCGCAGGGGCGAGTTTCAGACGCTCGCGGCCAACCTTGACGCCGTAGTGGTTGTGGCGGCGCTTGGCGAGGGCGAGGTTCCACTCGACAGAATTGCTCGCTCGCTCGTGCTCGTGCGTGACTGCGGGGCCGTTCCGGCAGTGGTGCTCACCAAGGCAGACCGCAAGCAGAGCGATGACGCCCTGGAGGCGGACGTGGCCCGGGTGCGACGCCTTGCGGGCGAGGACGCGCGCGTGGTGGTTACGTCGTCCGCCGAGGGCGTGGGCATCGACGCGGTGCGCGCGCTTGTTCCGGAGCGTTCCGTGGCCATGATCCTGGGCGAGTCTGGCGCCGGCAAGTCGACTTTGCTCAACGCTCTGCTCGGGCAGGACGCGCTGGCCACGGGCGCCGTGCGCGAGCGAGACGACGCGGGGCGCCACACCACGGTGGCCCGCATGATGGTGAAGGTGCCCGGCGCGGGCGTCATCTGCGACGCCCCCGGGCTCAGGAGCCTGCCGCTCGTGGGACACGAGCGCGGGCTTGCCCTCGCGTTTCCCGAAATCGCCGAGCTGGCGGGGGAGTGCCGCTTCAGGGACTGCACCCATGGCAGCGAGCCGGGCTGTGCCGTTCGTGCGGCGGGGCGCGCCGGCGAGCTGGACGAGGTGCGCCTCCAGGCCTATCTGGCGCTTGCGGACGAGATGCGCGCAAGTGCCCAGTCACTCGACCCGGACGTGACGCTGTAGGGCCCTTTGGTGCCCTTGGGACAAGACTCCCTGGCTGCAACGTGCCCAGAGACCCCTTCTCGCCTGACGTAACCCGTGTTGTGCCCGTTCTCCGGCCACCACATGAGTGCATATGACACGGTTGTTGGCCCGGGCCTGGACGAGGCGCGGCGCGGCCCGCGCCACCGAATGAGTGCATATGACACGATTGTTGGCCATTGGCTTGCCGCCAGCGAACCGGTCTGTTCGCCTTGCGTCTTTTGGTGAGAGTGCGGCTTTTATAGTGCTGAGCGGTACTTTTTCCCATAGCTCTCTAGCTGCGGCGCCTTGAGTTATCAACAAGTAGTGCTGCACGAGTTGCAGGTTTTACCGCAAAACCTGTTTGGTGTTTGTTCGATTTGCGTTTGCGCCAGACGGAGTTTCCGTCCTTTCTTTTCAAAGGCCCTTCCCCTGCGGGCGATGATGCCGCCAAGGACCGAGATGGCAGGAGGAGCCATGAGGAGAAGGACGAGGATCGCGCTTTCCGTGGCGTGCGGCGTGCTGGCCATGATGCTGGCGGCAACCTATGCAGATGCTGCCCAGCAGGAGGCAGAGGCGGCGCGTGCGGAGGCGCTGGAGCGCTATGGCGGCGAGGTGGCGAGCCTCGTCGTTGCCAAGAGGGGACTCACCGCCGGAGACGTGCTGTCGCAGTCCGACGTCGAGGTGCGCGAGTGGCTCGTGGACCTGGCCCCGGAGGGCGCCGTCTCAAACCTTGATGACATCGTGGGCATGCGCCTGACGTCTGCCGTTGCCGCCGGCTCCCCTCTGTGCGAGGTGGACTTCGCTGGGACGGAGGGCACGCTCGAGGTGCCCGAGGGCCGCGTTGCCGTGTCGGTGAAACTCACGGACAAGACTGGCGTCACGGCATCACTGGCACGTGGCTCCAGGCTTCTCGCCTACGAGGTGCGCGAGGGCGGCACGTCGCTCATCTCGGGCGACGCGAGCGTGGTGGGCTCTGCGTCTGGCGGAGCGGGCTCGTCCTCCCTCACGATCGCGGTGGCGCCCTCGGTGGTGGCGCGGGTGCTCGCGGCAAGCTCCGAGGGGACGCTGAGGCTGGCGGTTCCCGCGCAGGACGTCGATGAGGGCGAGCTCTCGGGCTCCGTGACGGAGGTGCCGGCGGAGACGGGGACAGAAGCCCAGGCGGCAACGGAGGCTGGGGCAGAGGCAGGCGGCGAGTCTGGGCCTGGCGCTCCTTCCGAGGCCGCGCAGCCGGCGGGGGATGCCGAGACGGGTGGAGGCGAGTAGCCGTGGCCGGTGGCTGGCTGGTGGTTGCCGAGCCATCTCGCGCCCCTGCGCTCGGCGCGGCCGTTGCCGGCATGGGAGACAGCGTGACCTCGGAGGGCAATCCCTGGCGGGCGCGCGAGCTGCTTGCCGGCGGCCTCGTGGGCAGCGGCGTTGTGGTGGCCGAGGGCGTAGCCGGACCGGATGCCGTGAACGTTGCGGCGGCGCTGGTGGCAGACGGCAATGCCGCAGAGGTGGTGCTGGCGGTGGGGCATGCCTCGGGGTCGCTGAGGTCGCGCGCCAAGCGCGCGGGCATCTCGAGGGTGGTGGAGTTTGGGGAACTTGCCGCACGGGGCGGCGTCGCGGGCGCGAAGGGTGGCCTCGGTGCTTCGTCGTTGGCCCCGGCGGCGGAAGGGCCTCGTAGGCACGCGGGTGCGAGCGCCGCGACGGACTGCACCGACGCGAACGGTGTGGCGGATGTGGCGGCAAGCCTTGGTGAGCGGGACGTTGTGTGCCAGCGTAAGTGTGCCGGGGCAGACCCGGGCATTCGGCGCCGTGAGGGCGTGCCGGTGCTGTGCCTCGTGTCCGGAAGGGGTGGCGTTGGCAAGACGTCCGTCTGCGCGCTCTGGGGACACCTTGCATCCGGCTGGGGCCTCAGAGTGGCTGCACTCGACCTGGACCTTGCCTTTGGCAACCTGCACGCGGTCTGTGGCGCCGACCGCCCTGGAGACCTCTCGCTCCTTGCGGGCGAGGGCGGCTGCGCGGCGGGGGCTATCGACTCCCTTGGCGTGGTGGCCTCGGAGCGCCTGACGGTATGGGGCCCGTGTGCCTCGCCGGAGCGCGCGGAGCTCGTGCAGCCGCTTGCCGAGCGCATCGCATGCCACCTCACTCAAGCCCATGACCTCGTGCTTATTGACACGACGACAAACTGGGGCGACGCCGTGGCGGCCGCCGCCCAGATGGCGGACCGCCTTGTGGTGGTATCCGACGGACGCCCCGGCGGCATGCCGGCCCTCGCGCGGTGCGGCAGCCTCGCCGTGCGCCTGGGCGTGGCACGCACCCGCATCGTGAGGCTGGTCAACGGCTGCGATGCCCGCGGTCGTGACGAGGCGAGGCTCATGAGGGCTGCGCAGGGCTTTGAGTTTGCGCGCGAGATACGGGTGCTCGACGGTGGTGGCGAGGCAACCGAGCTGCTGGCGTCTGGCCATGCGCCCGAGCTCGCGGCATCGGGGGACGGGTTTGCGGAGTCGCTTGCGACGGGCCTCGCCCAGCTGCTCAAGGAGCTGGGCAGGTTGCCTGACAACGAGGGCGCGCTCAAGGCGCTTGAGGGCAAGAGGCGCCAGCGTGGCTTTCTGGGAAGGCGGAGGGAGGTGACGTAAATGGGCCTGCTCGCGCGCGTCGAGGACGCGGGCATATCCGACGGGCTCGATGCCGAGCCGCATGCGTCGAGGGCGGAGCTGAGGTCGCGCCTGAAGCGTGGGCTGGTGGAGCGCGTGGGCCTCACCGAGGTGGCGTCCCTCGTCTCCGAGGGCGATGTCAGACGCGCCCGCGAGGAGCTTGGCGTGGCGCTGCGGGCGCAGGTCAACTCCGAGGGCTTCGAGGACGTGGCGGAGCAGGAGCGCGAGGAGCTTGTGCGTGAGGTGCTGGACGAGGTGGTTGGCCTCGGCCCCCTGCAGTCGCTTCTGGACGACGACTCCATCACGGAGGTCATGGTGAATGGGTGCGACTCGCTCTACTACGAGCGCGACGGCCGCGTGTGCCGCGCGGGTCGCGTGTTTGACTCGCCAGCGCAGATCATGCTCGCCATGGACCGGATCCTCGCCCCCTTGGGAAGGAGGCTCGATGACGCGAGCCCCATCGTGAACGCCCGTCTCAAGAACGGCTACCGCGTGAACGCGGTGATTCCGCCCGTTGCGGTCGATGGCCCCATGGTCACCATCCGCAAGTTCTCGGGTGCCGTAAGGTCGCTCGAGAGTCTCGTTGGGCTGGGCTCGGTGCCCGCGTGGTATGCGCAGCTTTTGCGCTGGGCCGTGCGGCTCAGGTGCGACATCGCGGTGGCGGGCGGCACGGGGTCTGGCAAGACGACCCTGCTCAACGCGCTTTCCCGAGAGATTCCCGCCGGCGAGCGCATCGTGACCATCGAGGACTCTGCCGAGCTCCGCTTCGACGAAGGCAAGCACGTCGTGCGGCTTGAGGCCCGTGACGCCTCCATCGAGGGCACGGGCGCGGTGACCATCCGCATGCTGGTGACCAATGCGCTGCGCATGCGCCCAGACCGCATCGTCGTGGGCGAAGTGCGCGGCGAAGAGTGCATCGACATGCTGCAGGCCATGAACACGGGACATGACGGGTCGCTGACCACGCTTCACGCGGGAACCGCCAAGGAGGCAATCTCGAGGCTCGTGCTCATGGCGCGGTTTGGGATGGACCTGCCCGCGCAGCTCATCGAGGAGCAGGTGGCCACGGCATTGGACCTCATCGTGATGTCGCGCCGTATGCCCGACGGCTCCCGCGCCATCACCTCGCTGAGCGGGGTGGGCAGGGCCGAGGACGGTTCGGTGGGACTCACGGAGCTCGTCTCGTTCGAGGTTGGCACCCGCTCGTGGCACCTGGAGCGAGAGCCCGCCTTCCTTGGCGTGGCGGTCAGAGACGGCATGCTGGACGCGGGGGAGGTGGCCGCATGGAGGCGTTCGTGCTCCTAGGGGCGGCGCTCGCGGCGTCATGCGCGGGATGGATTGCCCTGGGGTCCGGCCATGGCTCCGAGGCGCTTGCGAGCGCCCGCGTGGAGCTCACGAGGCGCCGGCTGCTGCGGGTGGCGTCGAGCTTCGGCTCGTCTGGCGCTCTCGAGCGCGCGGGTGGCGTGGGGTGGGTGCGGGAGGCCGTCTCGGTTGTGCTCGCCCGTCGGTCGGGCGCGCTCCGGGGGTTGGACGAGCCGGGGGCCAGGGCCGTGCTCGTCGTGCTGTGGCTGGGGCTCGTTGGGCTTGGCCTGCTTGCCTCGGGTCCCGCGGGCGGCGTGGTGCTTGGTGCGGCCGCGCTGGTTGCGGCGCCCGCCTGGGGCGCTTCGCGCGCCAAGGCGAGGGCAGACGGCATCGCGCGACAGGTGCCGGGCATGTTCCGCTCCCTGGCGGTGGCGCTCGGCTCCGGCCGAACGCTCGCCCAGGCCATCTCGTATGTGGCAACACGGGGTACGGGGGAGCTTGCGCGCGAGTTCGGACGCGCCTCGCTCATGGTGTCGTGCGGCGTCTCGGCCCAGGAGGCTTTGGGGGAGCTCGCGCAAAGGACGCGTGCGCCTGGCGTCGACCTCATGGTGTGCGCCCTCGTGGTGTCCCTGCGCACGGGCGCCCCCTTGCAGGGGCTCTTCCTGCGCTCGGCACGTCTCGCCGAGCGGAGGTTTGAGCTCGAGCGGGAGCTCATGGGCAAGACGGCACAGGTGAGACTCTCGGCCCGAATTGTGAGTGCCTTGCCCGTGGGGCTCGTTTGCGTGCTGGCCCTGCTCTCACCGGACTTTCGCGCTGGCCTCGCCACACCGGTGGGGACGGGGAGCGTCGTCGTGGCGGCGGTCCTCGACGCCTTGGCCCTGCTCGTGATCAGGAGGCTCATGAAGGGAGTGCTCTGATGTGGCGGCTGGTTGGCGTCGGCGTGGCCTCGGCGGCATGTGTCGGTCTGGCGACGGGCGCGGTCGCACGCGTCTCGGGCGCGCTTTGGGCCTCGGGGCGGATCGCGGGGCGGTGCCGCGCCCTTGGCATGCGCCTGGCCGCCCACGGGGCAGAGCTTTCCGCGGGCGTGCCGCCTCTGGTGGCGCTTCGTGCCGTACGGGAGCGTGCCGCCCGGACGGAACTCGCGGAATGCTGCGAGCGCCAGATGCCCGAGTTCCTCGACATCCTCGGTCTTGGGCTTTCGGCGGGGCTCTCGTTCGATGCCGCCTTGGAGCTGTACTGCGGCCGTAGGGACACCGAGCTCGGGCGTGTGCTCCGAGACGCCATGCGGTCGTGGCAGATGGGGCTCGAGGGACGGGGCGAGGCGCTCGAGTCGATGGCGGCCCGGGTCTGTTCGCCCTCGGTCAGCCGATTCTCCGGTGCGGTCTGCGAGGCGCTGGCCTTTGGCTCGCCGCTCGCGGACGCCCTTGAGCATCAGGCGGCGTCGCTCAGGGAGGAACAGCGCTCGGCAACCCAGCAGCGGGTGGAGGAGACGCCCGTGCGCATGCTCATCCCCCTGGGGACGCTCGTGGTGCCGGCGATGCTGCTGGCGATACTCGGCCCCTTGCTCTCGGGGGCGCTTTCGATGTAGGCGCGTTCAGGCGCGGGTGCGTCCGGTCGCGAGGAGGCGGCGGGCACGGCCCGACCAGAGGGAGGCTGGCGATGTTGGTATATGGCACGGCTAACGCTTGGCGGGCGCTGCCCGCCCGGAGGGAGGTCTTCATGAGAAAGCGGAGTGGGCGTGGAGCTGGCGGGGCGGGCGGCGGTGTGCGCCGGCGTCTTCGCGGGGCGATGTCCTCGCTCGGTCACGAGGAGTCCGGCCAGGGTACGACCGAGTACGCGATCCTCGTTGGCGTGCTCGTGGTGATCGCCATCATCGCGGTCATCGCGTTTCGCGGGAAGGTCCAAGAGCTATGGACGGCTATCAGCGATGGCATCAACTCGCTGTAGGCGCCCGGCGGCGGTGGCGCTCGCGTGCCTGGCGCTCGCGACTGCGCTTCTGGCGGCTCTGATATGCCGTGGCATGAGCGAGGGCGCCCGCTGGCCGGGAAGCTCGGACGCAGGGGGCGCATCTGTCGCCACAACGGCATCGGAGGCGGCTGGCGGCGACTCGGGTGACGTGCCGGGGACAACAGGCTGCGAGGCGCCCGACGAGATGCCGAGCACCTCCGCCGGCATCCTACTCGAGGGTGGGGCGCTGCCGGATGAGTTTGCCGACGCACCGGTCTCGAGGGAGGTCCGAGAGGTTTCCTCGGGCATCCAGGACGCGGCACGGGAGGTGCTCGAGAGCTATCGGGGCCGCGAGGGCGCCGTGCTGGTCCGCGCCGGGTGGCTCGACCTGCTCGGAGGGGCCTGGGGGTGCGTGGTCTCCGGCCCGGGGTGGGTCGAGGTGTGCCTCGTTGGGGAGTCTGGTCAGTCGTCGAGCTCCGTTGAAGTGCTGCACATGGAGGCTGGGGAATGGGATCGCGCGTATGGGGCCGGATGAGGAGCTTGGGCAGTCGACAGTCGAGTACGCCATCGTGCTCGCGGCCTTCCTCGCGGCCGTCATTGCGCTCGGGGCGATGTGGCGCATCGCCCACGAGGGCGGGTTTCAACGGCTTGGCGAAAAGGCCGCCTCGCACGTGGTCTCGGCCGATGGCATGCGTGACATCGTGCTGTTCTGAGGCGTGTGGCCAGGCGAGCGTCGAGGCGGCGGCGTGCCTGCCGGTCCTGATGCTCCTGCTGGCAATGCTCCTGCAGCCCGTCTTCGTGCTCTACACGAGGTCGGTGATGCAGCAGGCTGCGGCCGAGGGCGCCCGGGTGCTTGTGACCCGCGAGCCCGGCGGTGCAGCAGACGACGAGGCCTGCGAGGCGTACGTGCTGAGGAGGCTCGCCGCGGTACCGAACGTGGCCGCCTTCCACGTGGGCGGCTCGGACGGCTGGGACGTCACCGTCTCGGGCGACGCGGGTTCGGACGAGGTGTCCGTGGAGATTGAGGGCAGGTTGCGTCCGCTGCCACTTGTGGGGATCCTCGCCCGGCTGCTGGGCGAGGCGGACGGCGACGAGGTGGTCTTGCGGGTTGGCGTGAGCGAGCGGGCGAGGCCGGAATGGCTGGAAGGAGGCTATGGTGACTGGATCTTGGCGTGGGAGTAGGGGCGTGGAGCTCGGGGTTGGCACGTTCGTCGACGATGAGGGCGGCTACACCTCGATATCCGTCGCCCTATCCCTGCTCGTCTGCGTGGCGCTCACGCTTTCGCTTGCCTCCGTTGCCTGGACGCAGAACCGCTCGGCAGACGTTCAGGCCGTGTCGGACGCGACGGCCCTTGCGGGCTCCAACGTCGTGTCCTCGTACGTGACGGTGGCGACTGTTCTGGACGCCTGTGTGCTCACGCTTGGGCTTGCGGGCATGGTCGCGATGGGCGCGGGGCTCGTGGCCTCGGCGGTACCGGGCCTCTCTGCGGTTGGCGCCTCAACCATCGATGCCGGAACCAAGATCCTCGACGCCCGGCAAACATTCGCAACCTCCGCCGCAGAGGGGCTCCAGGCGGTCGAGGCAACCCTGCCCATGGCCATCGTGGCCCGCTCGGCCGCCCAGGCCCAGGCAAACAACACGGAGTCCGTCTCCTACCACGGTTGTGCCATACCGTTTCCCAGCGTGTCCGAGACGGATTTCTCCGCCCTAGACTCGGACGTGAGCGCGGACGGGCTGGTGGAGGTCTCCGACGAGCTCCAAGGAGAATCCGACCGCGTGAAAGAGGCCGAGGACAAGGTGGACGCCGCCAAGCTCGAGGGCTGGCTGGCGGACTGTGGCGGGGAGCCGAGAAGCATGCGCGAGCGGGCGAGCGTCCTTGCCGGGCTCGAGGCTGGTCTGAACCCCCATTACGCAACGCCCGACGACTGGACGTTTGGTGTGGCGCTGCTGAGGGCGCGGGCTTATTACGCGCGGCGCGTTTCCACGGAGGCACCGTCCGGGCAGGGCATCGACGCCGTGACCGACTCTCTGTGCCGAGCGACCTTCTATCAATACGCGCTGGGGGAGGTCCGTGCTGGCCACTACGAGGAACATGCGGACGGCAGCGTGAGCATCTCGCTCCCAGAGCTGCCCAAGAACACCTCGGAGATGCGGGGGACCAGGCTCTACACGGACGTTCGCTGGCCGTGCAGCCAGGAGGATGCGGGCAGGACTCTGCATTCGAGCCTGTCCTGTCCCGGGGCCACGGGGGCGTCGGCGGGCAAGGCGTCTCTGGCCGAGCTGGATGCCGGCGGGGCACTCGAGTGCACCGTTTGCTCGATGGGTGCGGCAGACCTGGGAAAGGTGGCGGCGGCATCCACGAGCATCGACAACGGATTCGAGCACCACTGGCGTCGCGTTGTCGAGGCCTCGAGGCGCTACCAGCAGGCAGCCGACGAGCTCGTCGAGGCAAGACGCGCCCTGAGGGAGACCTCCGAGCAGGCTTCCGACCTTTTCGACCGGGCCCTCGAGCAGCTTGCCGTGCCAAGGCCTCGACTCAAGCCCGCGGGTGCGCTCGGGTGCGTGGCGGTTGTGGGAAGGGGTTCGGGCGTCTCAAGCCCGGGCGATCTTGCCGGCTCCCTCATAGATTCCTCCGAGCTGCCAGCGGGGGCTGCGGCCTCTGCCGCAACCCTGGCGCCAGATGCCAACGCGGAGGGAAACGACATGCTCACGCGCCTGTTTGAGGCGGTGGCCGATGACATCGGCTCCGGGTCTGCCGGTGTGTTGGGAACGGTAGGCGAGCTCTGGGGCAAGCTGCTCGTGGGCTACGGCGCCGCTGTCGACGGTCTCTCATCTGCCGCCGACGACCTCGTGTCCTCCGTGGAGGGTGTCCCGGGAGGATCAGTGGCAGCGTGGCTGAGGGACCGCATCGCGGAGACGGTGCGCGCCGTGGGCCTCGAGCCCGCCGACCTCAGGTTGCGCAAGCCCGTGCTCACCAACACCCAGAATGTGCTCGACGCCGCTGGTTACGGCGAGGTGTCGAGCGCTCGTGAGCTCGTGGCGCGGTTGCCAGACACGGATGACCCCGCGGCGCTTGCCCGTGCCTTGGGCCGGCAGGTCGTCAACGAGCTTGGTGGCGGCGTCTTCACGATTGCCGAGCTCGAGGTGCCGGGGACCGGCGTGAGGATTCCCCTCACCCTTGATGCCGGGGCGTTGCTGGGGGCGATGGGCTCATGAGGGGCCTGCTTGGCGAGGCGGCGCGCGAGCGCTCTGGCCAGATGGCGGTTGAGATCGCGGTTCTTGTGCCAGTCATCGTCGTGGTGTCGCTCATCGCACTCAACATCGCCAAATTCGTCGAGCTCTGTGCTCGGTTCGACAGGGTCTCCGTGGATGCGGTGCTGGTTCAGGGCGTATCGCCTGCGGGGAAGCCCGGGGGGCTTGGCGGCGTGGAGACGGTGAGGGATGCGCTCGAGGATGCCATGGGAGGGGCGCAGTGCGAGGTGGGGGTGCGCGTCGAGCTGGTGTCGGGCGAGGGCGGCGGCCTCACGTTCGACCTCTCGGCGGGGACCGTCCGCTACGTGTGCGAGCTCTCCTACAGGCCCTGGCCGGCCTCGGTGGAGGTTGCCGGTGTTGGGTATCGGCTACCGGCGCTGTTGCGCCATGAGCGCGCGTTCGTTGTCGATCGCTATAGGGCGGGAGTGGTCACATGAGTCTGCTGACAAAGCGGGGAGAGCGTGCCGAATGGGCCTTCGTCAGCTTCCTGACGTATGACAGGCGCAGGCGCGTCACCATGCGATTCCGGGTGCTTCGCGGATGGGCCGAGCGGCTCTTTGGGCTGCTCGGCACCCATCGCGGTGACGGACGGGCGGCTCCCGTTGCGCTCGTGCCGTGCGACTCGGTCCACACGTTTGGCATGCGCTACCGCATCGACGTTGCGCTTGTCGCCGCCGATGGGCGGGTGCTGAGGTCGCTCAGGCGCGTGCCGCCCGGAAGGCTCGTGAGGGCCGTCGGGGCGGAGTTTGCCCTGGAGCGGCCGAGTGAGTCAGGCCCTTGGCCTCGGGTTGGCTCCCTCGTGGAGATGGACGGGCCTCGTTGCGTTCGCAGCAGGCGGGAGGAGCGAGATGAGCACTGAGGTGACGTCGCGCGGCCGCGGCGAGGGCGAGGCTGTTCCTCAAGCCCGTAAGGGCCAAGGGGCGAGCGGCGCTGGCCCGCGGACCTGTTTGGGGCCTGGTGCAGACGGCGCTGGCCCGCGGACATATCCGGGTCAAAGGGCGGGCGGCGATGGCCTGCGGACCTGCCCGAGGTGCGGTGCCAAGCTCTTTGCCGATATGAATGTCTGTTACGGGTGTCTGTATGACTTTGGGAAGGAAGGGAGACCCATCTGCTGACAGGGGCGCCCATTCGCCATCACATGTGGTACCTGCTCATTGAGGACACCTGCTATTACGTCTCGTGGCTCTCCCTGGCTCCCGAGGGCAACCAGCCGGAGTGCATGGCGTTCGAGTGCGACGAACGGGGTCAGGTGGATGACTGGGAGGAGCTGGCGGTGAGCTACTCCCCTGATCCCGAGGTCGCCCTCTCCGAGATTCTCGACCAGCTGCTCGTTGGGGAGGCGGCCTAAGAGGTGGATAGGGGCGGGAAAGCCGTGAGAAATGGATGAGCCCCGGGCGTCGCGGACAGTGTGGTCGTCGAGTGGGAGTGCGAGCGATGCGGGCGGCGTGGGTGGTGATGCCACCAAGTAAGAGCGCCAGTTCCAACGGGGCATTCATGGCTGATTTGCTCGGCTGTTTGTGGCAGTCTCTGGCTCGATCTCGGTGGCTCTGGCGCCCTCAGAAAAAGTTTTTAAAAATCTCGCTTGCTTCGTCGACGACGTTTGTTATAGTTAACGAGCTCGCTTGAAGCAACTAACGGCTGGGTAGCTCAGTTGGTAGAGCAGGGGACTGAAAATCCCCGTGTCAGGGGTTCGATTCCCTTCCCAGCCACCAGCGAATTTACAGGTCGGAGGCCGTATGCCTCCGACTTTTTTTGTATGAGTGTGGGATCGCACGGCCTCAGCATCGTATGAGCTCGGAGCCGCATCCCCGCAACATCACATGAGTTCGGGGTCTCATTCCCACAACAGCCCAAAGCACCGGGTGACGCATGGCCCGGCTCCGTCCACAAATGCGGCGGTTGCAGTCCCGGGGCGATTCAGGGCACGACTCCGTCCGCGAACGCAGGCGATTGCGTTCCCGGAGCAGCGCGGATCCGGTTCTGTCCGCGAACGCAGGCGGTTGCAATCACGGGGCAGGACGGATCCGGTTTTGTCCACGAATGCGGGCGATTGCGTTCCCGGGGCAAAGCGACCCCCGGTTTTGTCCACGAACACGGGTGATTGCGTTCTCGGGGTGGCTGGAATTTGTTCAGTGGCGGGTTCGGAAGCAGGAGCGGAAAGCCAGGCGAGAAGGTGGTGCCAGGTTTTCTTTGACCGCAGGCTTTCTACCTCGGTCTTCTTCATGCGCAGCGACCGAGGGAGACTTGCGCTTCTGGGAGGCTTATCTCCGTCTACCGTTTCATAGCGCCGCATTCTCGCAAGCGCCCCGATTCCCGGACATAGAGGGTGCCTGCGACGCCCTTCCTCCGCAATCACCCCGATTCCTGGACAACGGGGGCGCCTGCGGCTCCTTGCCCCGCAGTCGGGAGGATCAGGGGCCGGCGAAGGTAATCCTGGCGGGGGCACCCACGACGCCCCTCCTCCGCAATCGCCCTGATTCCTGGACAACGGGGGCGTCCGCGGCGCCCCTCCGCAACCTCGGCGATTCGTTGCCAGAGCCTCATAGCGCCTCGCCTCCCCATGCCGCTCGCCGAATGGACCTCGCCTCCCCATGCCGCTCGCCGAATGGGCCTCGCCTCCCCATACCGCTCACCGAACATGACGCGAAACGTTTTGCAGGCGAGTCTACACTGAACAACTGTTTTGTCACTTCAGATGAATCTGCAATGTCGCGAATCGCTCAGGGCTTGCGCAGCGCCGCGACGGGCGACCTACGACGCCCCAGGCCTCGGGGCTTGCATGGTGCCGGGATTGGCATCCTGCGATGCCCCGCGCTTCGGGGCTTGCACGGCGACGGGATAGGCATCCCGCGGCGTCTCAAGCTCCGGGCCCTGCGTGGCATCGAGCCGGGCGCCTTGCGACGTCGCGAGCCCTCGAGGTTTGAGCGCCGTCGGGCTCGCGCTCTAGGCGCCTGCGCCCCGGCTTTCCGACATCGTGCGGGGGAGAGGAACCAGCATGTCCAAGATCTTCAACAGTCCCAGTAAGTACGTCCAGGGTCCCGATGAGCTTGCGAAGCTCGCCAGTTACGTCGAGCCGCTTGGCGCCAAGGCCCTCGTTATCGTCTCTCCGTCGGGCCATCGCCGGGTCGCCGCGAAGATTGACGGGAGCTTCGAGGGCAGTGCCGCCACGCACCTCTACGAAGACTTCAATGGCGAGTGCTCGGAAAACGAGGTCAACCGCCTCGTTGCGCTCGCCAAGGAGAACGGCTGCGATGTCATCGTCGGCGTTGGCGGCGGCAAGACGCTCGACACCGCTAAGGCCACGGCCTACTTCCTAGGCTCGCCCGTCGTGATCTGCCCCACCATCGCCTCGAGCGACGCCCCGTGCAGCGCGCTCTCCGTGCTCTACACCGACGACGGCCAGTTCGATCGTTACCTCTTCCTTCCGGCCAACCCCAACGTCGTGCTCATGGACACCACCGTCATCGCCGCTAGCCCGGTGCGCCTCACGGTCTCCGGCATGGGCGACGCCCTCGCCACCTACTTCGAGGCCCAGGCAACCCACGACGCCGATGGCGACACCTGTGCCGGCGGCAAGGGCGGCCTGGCGGCGCTCGCCCTCGCCAAGCTCTGCTACGACACCCTCATGGCCGATGGCGTGAAGGCCAAGGTTGCCCTCGAGGCGGGCGCCCTCATCCCCGCCGTCGAGCACGTGATCGAGGCAAACACCTTGCTCTCTGGCATCGGCTTCGAGAGCTCCGGCCTCGCCGCCGCCCACGCCATCCACAATGGCCTCACGCTCCTGCCTGAGTGCCACGCCTACTACCATGGCGAGAAGGTCGCCTTTGGTACCCTCGCGCAGCTCGTGCTCTCCAATGCCACTACCGAGAAGCTCGAGGAAGTTCTCGGCTTCTGCATCGAGATTGGTCTGCCGGTGACGCTGGGCGAGCTTGGCGTGGAGGAGGTCACGCGTGAGAAGGTCATGAAGGTGGCCGAGGCCGCGTGCGCGCCGGGTGACACGATGGGCAACATGCCCTTCGCCGTCACCCCCGAGATGGTGGCCGACGCCATCCTTGGTGCTGACGCCTTGGGTCACTACTACCTCGACTAACGCGGTGTCAACGCGAGAAGCCTACACTCGCGGTCATGAAATGAGGCGGATGTCGGAGCTTTCGGCATCCGCCTTTCTTTGTTCGCGCAATTGCCGTAGCCCTAGACTGCGAGTCTAGGTGCGCCTCGAACCAGGGGATGCATGTATGTTTGTCCCGAACGGGCGGCTTGGAGTCTTGCTTGTCCGCTTCTCTTGTTGTTGGTTTGGTGCGGAATGGTTTTCGAGGACGAATTGGCTTGCGGCGTGATGCTCCGTGCGACGAGGACGAATCGGCTTGTGGAGCGGTGCCTGGCGCAAAATGCAGCGGAGGACGTGGAAAGGATCGCGCGAAGTGCATTGACCACGCGCGCTGCCGGGGCGCGCATTTGCCATGGCAGACCTTCTGGGGTTCCAGAAACGCTTTGATTTGAGCGCTGGAGGTGTCTCCATAGTTCTTGTCAAGAGGAACTCGCCTGGGCGGCTGCGTGGGATCGGCATGCTTCGCCCTCCCGCAGGGGCGGGCGATCTTCTCGGCCCTTGTCCAAGCCCCTATGCCGAGGGCCGCCCCTCGTACGGCCCTCGGGTCCCCCATTATCGAGTAGATGACCTTGATCCTCTTCCTGGCCACGGCCTTGAGCGCCTTGTCGTGCCTCATGCCGCGGGCGCGGCAGTCCTCGTAGTAGCGCCCGAAGCGGTTCCCGGTGCCCACGAGGCTGTTGCGGGAGAACATCAGGAGGTTCTTGAACGACTTGCTGCCGCCCCGGCCGGGCCTGGTCGAGTCCAGGCCCGTCCCGGGCTGGCTGCTCGCCGGCGCCGCCCCGCAGCAGCTTGCGAGCTCGTCGCGGCTGCGGAACAGCGATATGTCCACGCAGGTCATGAGCGCTGCCGCGGTCTTGGGGCCGATGCCGGGCACGGTCAGCAGACACCGGTACGCCTCGACGCCGGCCAGCGCCCCGGCGGCCGTGGCCTCGGCGAGAGCCATGTCCTCCGAGCACCTGACGACCTGGGCCGCGAGTATCCTGCCCAGCGGGCGCTTGGCGTCCAGCTCCGCCCTCTGGGGTGCCGCGGAGCGGGCGTGCGGAAGCGCCTTTTCCCGGAGCAGGCCATCCCGAAGGGGCTATCCAGCTCGGCCAGCGCGGCGAGCTGCCACGCGCGCGACAGGTCCACCGCGGCCTCGAAGGCCGGGCCGAGCCCGAGCAGCACGGCGCGCAGGCGGTTCTTCGCCTGGGTCCGCTGCCTGAGCGCGAACTCGCGCTGTGAGGCCAGCATCCTGAGCGACGCCGTCGCCTCGTACTCCTCCGCGACGGGCCTGAGCGCCCACGGCATCTCCGCCGCGGTGAGTGCTATGACCTGCGCGTCTATCCCGTCGGTCTTGGCGACGTCGGGGGACATGTCCCCGGCCCCCTTCATCGCGAGGCCCGGGAAGTAGGCCACCTCCATGCCGGCGGCCCGCGCCCTCGCCGCGGCCAGCGCGCCGATGTTGCGCCTCTGGCCCACGACGACGAGCGCGCCCGCGTCGGCCCTGGCCGGGACCCGGTCGATGTCGCCCGCCCTGTTCTCGACGGCGACGTCGGACAGGACCTCTCCCGAGGCCCTCGCAGCGTGGGCCCGGCGCGACGCCTTGCCGACATCTGTCCCGAGGTGGACGCGACCTTTCCCGTCCATGTGGCATCCTCCCCGCGGTCGGCCGGCCAGGCCGTCCCGCGATCCCGGCGCCCACATCACGGGGTCGTGGCGAACCCCGCCCGGCACGTCTCCATCTGCCGTCCGCCGCGGGCCCTCCGCCACCGGTGGCAATGCCCTCCCCGGGCCTTAGGAAGAGGCAGGGGCGAAGGGCCATCCGGCGGCGGCTGGCCGACAACCCCTCAGGGTCAACGGAATAGTACCGGGGACCCGGTTTGGGGCAATGCGAACTGTAATGGGTTATGCGGGGGGGGGCTGATGACAGAGCGGCGGTCGATGCATTTCGCTTGATTCTTCCCAGCCGATGCCCGCAGATTTGCGGAGACGTGGACAATCCCACATACGGTGGCGGCGTGCGGGCCGCGGGTGACCTCGATGCGGATCTGTGCCCGCGCGAGTAATCCCCAAAGCCCTCAATGCCCAACAAACAAACGGCCGGGGCACCCAAGCTGTGCTAGGGCGCCCCGGCCGCAAGAGCCGTCCCGCCACCTCGGCGGTTAACGAATCCTTATTCGGGTTGCTGCAGCTCCTCGAGCCTCCTCATGGCAGCGAATATCATGCCTGCCGTCACCGGGTACGGTACGTGCTTGAGCTCCTGGTTTTCCTCGGCTGCCTTGAGCGCATCCGAGAAGTCGTCCTCGAGCGTAAGGTCGAGGTCGACGAGCTTCGTGGGCAGGCCCATCTTGTGATAGAAGGGCTTGAGCAGCTCGAGCTCGTCGAGCTGCCCGTCCATGACGAGCTGTACGAGCACGCCGTAGGAGACGATCTCGCCGTGCAGGTGGTTATGCTCGACCTTGGGGATCGTCGTGAGCCCGTAGAACAGGGCGTGTGCGAGGGCACTGTTGTAGTCGACGCCCACAAGGCCGCTCACGATGCCCGTGGTGACCACAACGTTCAGTGCCGCGCGCTCGAACTCGGGCGTGGCCTTGCCGGCCTTGTTGGCCTCGAGTGCCTGCACACCCACGGCGAGCGCCTCGTCCTTGCACATCTCGGCCACGTGCTTGCCGAGCGTCACCTCGTAGCTGAGCGCATCTCCGCGCATCGAGAACTTGGACTCGTAGTACTTCGCCGGCGTGTCGCCCAAGCCCGCCCACAGGAACTGGGAAGGGGCCTCGGCACAGACCTGCGTGTCGATGAAGGTGTGCACCGGGGGACAGGGGAGCTGGACGATCTTGCGAAAGCTGTCGTCCTCGTTGTACATGATCGAGATCTTGGAGACCGGCGAGCAGTTCGAGGCGATGGTAGGTAGCGCAAAGACCGGCTTGCTGAGCTCGAACGCAAGGTCCTTAACGGTATCGGTGCACTTGCCACCGCCTACGGCGATGATCGCGTCGGCCTTTTGCACGTTCTCGTCGGCCTTGAGCCGCTCGACGTTCTCGAAGGTGGCTTGGTGCCCGTAGACCAGGTACGTAAGCGGCGTCACCGACGATCCATCGAGTGCCGCGTCTAGGCGCTTTCGTGACTTCTCAAGCGCTGTCTTGCCGCCGATGACGGCCACCGTCGCCATCCCGAGCACGTTAGGGATGTCCCGATAGGCATCTGGGCCAATGGTATAGCTGGGCAGGTTCTGAGAGTGAAAGATGCTCACGAGGCGCTCCTTTTCTGGGCTCCGCCAAATCAACAGCGCACTATAAGCAATATATTTCTGAACTGCGAGTATATAATCGGCAAAGAGTGTTCACGGATAAATACAGGTCACTCAGCCTAAAACGCAATCAGTTCTACGAATTACAGAAATATATTTTAAGCCGTCAAGTGGAGGAGACCATGAGGGCTGCCTCCGCAAGACGCGGAAGGTCCGCAAGGCGAGACCATGTCGGGCGCAAGGTTGAAGCCGGATGCGCGGCAACGCCGGACGCACGGGCAAGGTTGGACGGCGCGGCTCCGTGGTCCTTCCAAGGGATTCGGTCAGAGGTGGGGCGGCACGGCTGCCTCCAGGGTGGGGCGGCGGCGCCCCAAAGCGAAAGGAACACGCATCATGGCACACGATCTGTTCGACATCTCGGGCAAGAAGGCCATCGTCACTGGCGGCACGCGTGGCCTGGGCCATGGCATGGCGGAGGGTCTGCTCGAGGCAGGCGTCGAGGTCACCATCTTCGGCACGAGCGAGAGTGTCGGCAAGGTAGCCGCGGATTTCACGGAGAGGGGCTACAAGGCCCTCGGCATCCAGGTCGACATCGGTGACCGCGAGGCCTGCAAGAAGGCCTTCGACAAGGCCGTCGAAATCATGGGTGGCCTGGACGTCCTCGTGAACTGCGCCGGCGTCCAGGCACGTCACCCAAGCGAGGAGTTCCCGATGGAGGACTGGGACTTCGTGCTGAACGTGAACCTCAACGCGGTGTTCCAGCTCTGTCAGCTTGCCGGCAACGTCTTCCTCAGGCAGGGCGGTGGCAAGATCATCAACGTCGCCTCGATGCTGAGCTTCTTCGGCGGCCTCACGGTTCCTGCCTATGCTGCCTCCAAGGGCGGAGTTGCCCAGCTCACCAAGGCACTCTCCAACGAGTGGGCCGGCAAGGGCATCAACGTCAACGCCGTGGCCCCGGGCTACATGGACACCGACATGAATGTCGCGCTCACCAACCCGGAGAACCCGCGCTTCAAGACCATCATCGACCGCATTCCGGCGCATCGCTGGGGCACCGGTGACGACATGAAGGGCGTCACGGTCTTCCTGGCATCCGGGGCGTCCGACTACCTCGACGGTGCGGTCATCCCCGTCGACGGCGGCTACCTCGTGATGTAGGGAGGGCCGTACGTTCGGGCGGTTCACGCGGAGTGCCGCGCGAACCGCCCTGTGCCGAAGGTGCCCGCAGTGCGGGCCTCGTACGCAAGGGAGGTGCGGCCCTTCTCAGAAAGGCCACGCTTATGAAGTGCAGTATCTCATCCTGGCCATGGAACGGTCCTACTGCTGTTTCTCGTCCTCATCTATTCCTACTCGGTGGTGATGGCCCCGCTCAAGGCGCAGTTTGGCTGGTCGGTCTCGGGCATGACGCTCATCTCCGCCCTGTCTATGATCGCCTTCACGGGTGGCAACGTGCTTGCGGGCAAGCTACTGCGCAATCACGACGTGCAGTTCGTCTTTCTCGTGGCAATCGCGTTTCTGTTTGCGGACTTCGTGGGCTCCTCGTTTGCGAGTGGCTCCCCGAGCCTGATGCTCATCTACCTCACGTACGGCATTGTCGCGAGCGTGGGCATCGGCCTCGTCTACAACGTCATCGTGCCTGCCATTACCTCCTGGTTCCCCGACAAGACGGGGCTTGCGCAGGGCGTCTGCCTCATGGGCTGCGGATTTGGCGGCTTCCTCCTCGGCCCAGTAATCACGAACGTGTACGCGCAACTTGGTAGCCGGCAGGAGGTCTTCGTGGGTGTGGGCATCATCTTCTCGATGCTCGTGCCGATCGGCGCCTTCGCGATTCGCGTTCCGAGCGCCTCCGAGGCCGAACAGCTTCCCGCCGTCGTGGCGAGTGCCGGCGGTAGCTCGAACGTCCCCGACATCCAGACGCGTGAGGCCACCTCTGCCGAGGCGCGGCGCGACCCCGTCTTCTGGATGCTCTACCTGTTCCTGTTCCTGCTCGGGGGATTGGCATGGGGCTCACGGGCATTGGCAAGGAGTTCCCGATCTCCCTTGGCGCCGACGCGGTGACCGCGGCGTTCGCCATCGGTTTCGTGAACATCGGCTCGGGCATAGGCCATCTGGCGGGTGGCGCCATCCTCGACAAGCTCGGTCGCGCAAAGACGATGTTCATCATTGCGGCCCTGTTCTCTGTGGGCGTGTGCGTCATGGCGCTTTCCGTGGTGACGCGCAGCATCCCCGTGCAGATCGCTGGCTGCCTGGTGTGTGGCATCTCCTGATGCTGGACAATCATCACCATGCCGTTTGTGACCCGCAAGGCGTGGGGTCAGAAGAACTTCGCCGAGAACCTCGCCATCGTGAACGGCTACGGCACCTTCGCCGTCGTGGTGGGCTCGTGGGGTGCCGGCCTGCTTGCCGATGCGCTCGGCTCGTTCATGCCGGTCCTGGCCATCATGGGCTGCATGGCAATCGCCGCCTTCGGTGTGGTGCTGATGATGAACCGGCATGTCGCAGCGGCTGCGCAAGACACGGCCGGAGCGGCACCGCATGCGGCGTAAGCTATGCTCGAGACGGGGCGGTGACGCATCTGTCCCGCATGGGTCTTTCGTAGAGACGCGCATTCACACAAGGAGGATCAACCATGGCAAGCACCGATCCCTACAGCACCATCACGGCGCCAGGCGAGGACGTGAGCACGTTCGGAATCGCCCTGCGCAAGCTCGACTCCGGCTGGCTCATCTTGTTCCGCGAGCAGAGCCACCGCGGTCGCTGCATCGTGTCGTCCGACAAGGCGGTCGACGACATCTCCGACCTCACCCCGGAGGAGTCCGCGGCCTTCATGGCCGACGTCCGTCGCGTGGCCAAGGCGATGCACCTGGCGTTCAATCCCGACAAGCTCAACTTCGGCGCCTACGGCGACAAGATGCACCACCTGCACTTCCACCTGGTGCCCAAGTACGCGAGCGACCCCTACGAGTTCGGCGGCGTGTTCGCGATGAACCCCGGCCGCACCGAGCTGACGGATGCCGAGTACAAGCAGGTCGGAGACGAGCTGCTCGCGGCGCTCGACAAGGTGGAGGAGTAGGCGGGCTTTTCGGTTTGCATGCTTGGGGCGGGGCGTCCGGCGGATGTGCCGGGCGCCCCGTTTTTCATTGCCCAAGCGATTGCCCTACAGGTAGTTGGCACCGCACGTAAAAGAGCTCTCCCAATGGCACAGGGCGATACGAGGGGGCCGGCGAGGTCTCAGGGTCTGATGCGTCTAAAAGCTCTCACATGCTCGCTGGACTCTCCCGGCTTAGTTATCCCAGGCGCTACGCTTGTCGGAAATACTCCGGGTACGAACCGCGCAGCCGGTCGTAAAAGCGCTTGTAGCCATCGAGGTGCGAGGATACGAGTGCCGCGATTTCCTCGATAGAGGCACCGCCGTGCTCCAGGATGTCCATCATGCGCTCGTGCTCCTCGGTGCGCAGACGGTCGTAGCCAAAGAGCAGGCCGATGTAGCGCATGCGGTCGAACTGGCCCAGAATCTGGCGCAGGGAGCGCCAAACGAGTTCCTTGCCCGCCGCGACGTACATGAACTTGTGGAATTCGTCGTCGATAAGGATGACTTCCTCTGGGTCAGGCGCGGACATGCCCACGAGCTGCCGCTGGCGGTCCATGTTGCGCTCGAGAATGACACATTGGGCACTCGAGAGGTTGCCCTGCAGCTCGTTCATGAGCAGCGGCTCCACGGCTCCGCGGATATAGCGTCCCTGCTCGTGAATGCTCATGTCGATGAGCGAGACGTAGGTGGCCCGCTTGGGTGCGATCGAGACGAGGTTGCGCGCCACGAGGAGGTTGACGGCCTCGTGGACGGGCGTGCGCGAGACGCCGAGGCGGGAGGCCACGTCGGGCTCGTTGATGACCGAACCGGGTGGCATGTAGAGCATGAGAATGTTGGTGGCGAGCACGCGGGAGGCATAGGGCGTGGCCTTCTCGCCGGGGCGATGCTCCAGCACGCGCATGCAGCGCGCCGCGTCCACGCCCGTGTACTCCACATCGGCCATGCGTAAAGCCCCTTTTCAGCCCGTTCGTTCCGCTGTCTGCGCTCCCATAGTATCAATCGCGAGCGTTGCGGTGGGCTTATGCTGCGCTGATTGTATCGGCGGCAGAAAGAGGCTCGTGAGGAGCGGTACGCTTGTACCATCCGGCCGTTGCCTGCCGCCTGCAGATTCCAAGCCCGACCGGCTGCGGATTTGTGGGGAGCCCGCCCGATGCGGGCTGGTAGGGTGGCGAAAAGAGGATGCACGGAGCGGGGTGGAAACCATGTGGGAGACGAGTGAGAAAGATGGGCGGCGTGTGTCCATCGACGAGCGCCGCGCGATGATAGCCGAGGAGGTCAACCGGCGTTCCTCCATCCAGGTGTCGGATATCTGCGAGCGCTTTGTCGTCTCGGAGGTCACGGCTCGAAACGACCTTGACAAGCTCGAACGCGCCGGCAAGCTCCGGCGAACCCATGGTGGCGCCGTCTCCATCACGCGAACCATCACGGTTTCCTATCCCGACCAGCGCATGAACCTCAACGTCGAGGCAAAGCGTGCGGTTGCGAGGGTGGCCGCAGACCTCGTGACGAACGGCGACTCCCTGTTGGTCGATACGGGCACCACTACCCTCGAGTTCGTGAGGAGCCTCTACGAGAAGCGCTCCATCACCATCGTGACGAGTGACCTGTCTATCGCCACGTTCGCAGATTCGAACCTGCCCCATGCCGAGGTGCTGCTCTTGGGAGGCGTACTTCGTAAGAACCACCGCTATATCACTGGCTCCATCACTGCGGATATTCTCTCGCGAATCCATGTGGACAAGGCCTTCCTCGCGTGCGACTCGTTTCATCCGGATTGCGGGTTCACCACCGAGTTCACGGGCAACGCTGAGGTCAAGCGTCTCATGCTCAAGCAGTCCCATGAGCATTTCATGCTCATGGACGCATCGAAGGTCCGGCGACCAAGCTTCATCGAGTTCGCTCGGCCCGATGATCTCATGGCAATCATTACCGAGGCTGACCCCCAGGGGGCGATAGCGGGGGCCATAGAGAAATCGGGGGCTCGCTGTGCCTTGTTGCTTGCCAACGAGGGGCGAATCGCTGAAGACGAGGCACGGGCTGTCGAGCGCTCCGTCGACGAGAGGACCGATGGCGAGGCGATCGGCAGACAGACGACACGACACGTGCAGTAGCTTCCTCCGCGATACACGTGACCATATCGTTTTCTGGGGCGCTTGCCCGCTGCGTGCGGGCAGGCGCCCCATTTTTCCGCAGATGAACTAAAAACGGAATAAAACGAAATTACAAGCTGCACAATAATAGAAACAAATCTTCGCAAATGCTGAAAACGAAAGATTCCGTAAGGCGTAAATGTCTTCGTGTTTACCCAGATGGACATATCAAACAAACCATCTACCTGCAAAAACATAGAATTCTAGAAGCGAAGAAAGACAAACAAGACCATCTCAATAATAGAGAACTACCGCTTGCGAACGAAACTCTACCGTTCGGGGGCGGGGGGGGTGCCACGGGCTTTTGGCTGCTGTATTACAGAGTCAGCAAAGGCACACACGAGATGTCGGAGGTGCTGGAGCGGAATGGCAAAGCGCGGCATCGCATCAAAGACGAGACGCCAGGGGGAGTTCAGTCTGTCAATGCGTACGAGGTCATCGGCTTCTTATGGTTTCCGGCATGCGTCCAATCAACGTATTCGAGAGGGGAACGAGATGGACCTGAGCGAAGTTATTGATGAGAACATCATCGACCTTGACGTGAAGGGCACGACGAAGGACGAGGTGCTTCGCGAGCTGTCCCAGCGCCTGTACGACAACGGCTACATCTCCGATGTCGAGCAGTTCGTGAAGGACATTTACGTCCGTGAGTCCATGGGCATCACGGGTGCCGGCAACCACATCGCCATCCCCCACGGCAAGAGCTCCGCGGTCAACAAGATCACGATTGCCGTTGGGCGCAGTGACCACATGGTCGAGTGGGAGAGCTACGACGAGCAGCCGGTCAACCTCTTCTTCCTCTTCTGCGTCTCCGACGACGAGGGGTTCGCGCAGAACCACATGCGCCTGCTTGCCGAGCTTGCGGGCAAGATTGGCAAGGACAGCCTCGCCGAGGAACTTCAGAATGCCAAGACTCCGGCGGAGGTCGTCAAGATCCTCACTGCCTAGCAGGGGCAGGAAGCGCGCCTCTTGGCGCGTGGGACATACAAGGTCGCATCGAAAGGGAAGAGCATGAAGATCGTTGGAGTTACCGCGTGCACCGCAGGCATCGCCCACACCTATATCGTGGCCCAGAAGATTCAGGACGCTGCCGAGGCCGCCGGTCACCAGTGCAAGATTGAGACCCAGGGCACCATCGGTGCCGACAACGTCCTCACTCCCGAAGAGATTGCCGAGGCGGATGTCGTGATCATCGCCCACGATATCGCCGTCAACAAGGATCGCTTCAAGGACAAGAAGGTTGTCGACATTCCCATCAGCACGGCAATGAAGAGCCCGAAGAGCCTCATCGCGACGATTGAGAAGAAGCTCGGCAAGTAGGGTTTCGGTTCTATTTTCGATTGACATTTTCGATTCGCGCGTTTACTCGGGGCCGCGGTGCCTCAGCACTCCTTGTTTTCAGACATACCTATGGCTAGCTCCGTGCTCATAGCTGAATAAGTGCACAGATGAACATATGGGCCTATTTAAGCCAATAGTTTACATACCTATAGGCGGACCTGCGGGTCCGAGGGAAAGGAAGGAGGGAGTTCCATGTCCAAGATCAAGAAGGTGGGCGTCATGAAGACCATCATGACGGGCATCTCCTACATGATCCCGATGGTCGTCGCGGGCGGTATTCTCGGAGCTCTCGCAAAGGGTCTCGGTGGCTGGCAGATCGGTGACTACTACAAGGCAGTCTCCGGATCCTGGGCAACCCCGTTCACAGGAATGGAGCCCTTCACGTGGGGCGGCTTCTGGTGGGGCGTCAACATGCTCAGCTCCTACGCGATGAACTTCGCGGTGGCGATTCTCTGCGCGTACATGGCATACGCCATCGCAGAGCGCCCGGGCATCGTGCCTGGCTTCATCATCGGCTACGTCTGCACGATGTCGAAGGCCGGCTTCCTCGGCGGCCTGCTCATGGGCTTCGTCATTGGCTACTTCATCCTTTGGATGAAGACTTGGAAGACGCCCAAGTGGTGCGCGGGCCTCATGCCAGTACTGATCATTCCGGTACTTGCGACGTTCGTCTGCGGCATGCTGTTCCTCTGTGTCTTCGCTCAGCCCATGGCTTTCGTCATGGATGTGTTCCAGAAGTGGATTGCCTCGCTCAACGGCGGCTCCAAGGCCGTGATCGGCGCCGTCATTGGTGCCTGCATGGGCTTTGACATGGGCGGCCCCATCAACAAGACCGCTTCCATGGCTGCCAACGGCCTCGCTGCCGACGGTATCTACGGCCCGATGTCCGCAAAGATTATCGGCGGTATGACGCCTCCGACCGGCCTGTTCATCGCGAGCCTCATCGCCAGGAACAAGTTTACGCAGACCGACCGCGACACTGCCATCACCGCGCTCCCCATGGGCCTCTGCTTTATCACCGAGGGCGTGCTTCCCTTCGCGGCTGCCGACCCGCTGCGCTTCATTCCGGCCTCCATGCTCGGCTCCGCCACCGCGGGTGCCATCGCAGTTGGCATGGGCGTCGAGTCCGTGGCTGCACACGGCGGCATTTTCGTCTTCCCGGCCATGACGAATCCCCTCTGGGCCGTCATCGCCCTGGTCGCCGGCTCCGTGGTGACGGGCGTTGTCTACGCCGCCATCAAGCAGAAGCCGTCCGAGGAGGCGGAGGCTGTCGAGGAGGAGATCACCGACGACCTCGATATCGAGCTCTAGGAACGACCTAACCACATGCACGAAGGCCTGAGCCACAAGCCCCAGGCCATGAGAAGGGCCGGCAGGGACGCTTCACGGGACGTGACCCGTTCCGCCGGCCCTTTCTTGTCGAAATACAGGAAGAACCGCGCTCGGCGACTCGGGGCGGGAACAGAAAGGGGACTCTCTCATGCTCGTGTCCATGAAGGCTATTCTCGATCACGCGAACGAGAACAACTACGGCGTCATGTCCATGAACTGCATCAACATCGAGATGGTGCGCGCCGGTATCGAGGCTGCCTGCGAGGAGCGCTCGCCGATCATCATCCAGATGGGCTGCGGCCAGATCTCCAAGCACGCCCACCTCACCGAGATCGTGCCCGTGGTGAAGGAGCTCGCGGAGCGCGCTACGGTTCCCGTTGCCTACAACCTCGATCACGGCTCCAACCTCGAGGACGAGATTCGTGCCATCCAGGCGGGCTTCACCAACGTCATGATTGACGCTTCGTCGCTGCCCTATGAGGAGAACGTCCAGCGCACCAAGACCATAGTCTCGCTTGCGCACCCGATGGGCGTCTCCGTCGAGGCTGAGCTTGGTCACGTGGGCCAGGCGGCGGACGGCGACGGCCGCACGGATGACATGTACACCAACGTCGAGCAGGCCAAGGACTTCGTGGCCCGTACGGGCTGTGACGCGCTTGCCGTGGCCATCGGCACCGCGCACGGCAACTATCCCAAGGGCTTCGTTCCCAAGCTCGACTTTGAGCGCCTGCATGAGCTCAAGGAGGCCCTCGGCATTCCCTTGGTGCTGCACGGTGGTTCCGGCTCGGGTGAGGAGAACCTCCGCAAGGCCGTTGCCGGCGGCATCAACAAGATCAACGTCTGCACCGATGCGTTTGCGGCCGCCAAGGCGGGCATGCTCGAGCTGCTCGAGGAGAACCCCAATGCCGACTTCCTCGCCCTTCAGATGAAGGCGGAGGCTTCCGTCAAGGCGTTCGTGAAGGACTACATGCACATCATCGGGTCCAACGACCGCTATGTCTACGCCGACTTCGACTCCGGCTCCAAGGAGTAGGGACGGCTTCGGCGGCGGGGTGGCTCCCGTCCCTTCCTCTTTGACGTCTCGCCGCCGAACGTCTCTACCGGGTCCCTTGCGTAGGCTTCGCTAGGGTCCGGGTTAGCGTCGTGACAAGCGACGCGCGCAACAGGCCGCATCGGCGCCAAGCGTGGCGCCTGCCAGAAAGGAACGCATATGAAGATCGCCCTTATCCAGGAGTTCTCCCAGGCCTCCAAGAACGACATCATCCTCGGTCAGCTCAAGAAGGTTGCCGAGCCGCTCGGCAACACCGTCTACAACACGGGCATGCAGCAGGTCGCGAACCCCAACGACCTGCCCGAGGACTACACGGCCGAGAACCCGCGCCTTACCTACCTGCACATTGGTATCCAGGCCGCGCTGCTGCTCAACTCCAAGGCGGTTGACTTCATCGTCACCGGCTGCGGCACGGGCCAGGGCGCGCTCATGAGCTGCAACATGTATCCGGGCGTCGTCTGCGGCTATTGCATCGAGCCCACCGATGCGTACCTGTTCCTTCAGATTAACGACGGCAACGCGCTCTCCATCCCGTATGCCAAGGGCTTTGGCTGGGGTGCCGAGCTGAACCTCGAGAACATTTTCACCCGCGCGTTCGGTTCTCCGAAGGGCATGGGCTACCCGGCCGACCGCAAGGAGTCGCAGAACAAGAACGTTCGCCTGCTCGACGACGTGAAGCGTCGCGTTGCCAAGCCACTGCCCGAGATCATTCGTGCCCTTGACCCCGAGATGGTTAAGACCGCCCTCACCCCGGCCTTCCAAGAGTGCTTCTTCGCCGGCTGCCAGGACGCTGAGCTCGAGGCGCTCGTTCGCGAGTTCCTCGCCTAGGAGATCTGCTTGGGCGGGACGCTCCCAGGGGCGTCCCGCCCGTATGGTTCCCGTGCGCGGGCGGCCTTTGCCCCGAGGCCGCCCGCGCACGGAAACCATACGGAGGTTTGCGGGCTTGCGAGTGTTGCAACTCTCTCGGCAATCCCGCCATCTTGTCCGACAACCGTTTCGTCCGAGGAGGCTTCCATGCAGACGTCGGAGTACCTGCAGATTGCGCTTGCGGTGGTTGGCCTGTCGCTTATCACTTGGACAAAGGTCTCCTTCACGCGCAGGCAGCAGGCAGACCCTCGCGTGAACGCATGGTCGAAGCGCGAGAACGCGGTGCGTGCCGTCGCCTGGACGCTTATTGGCATTGCGCTGGTATTCGTGTTCTTCCCATTCTGACGTCGTTCGACGGACGTCCCGTTGCATCTGGACTTTTTGGCGACCGACCCCTTCCGAGGAGGAAGCATCATGCAGCACGTCACCTTCGATAGCTCGCGACCGCTCGACCTCGTGCTTCTCGGGCGCATTGCGATTGATTTCAATCCTGCCAACTCCGATGACGTCCGCGAGGAGTTCAAGCCCCTCAAGGATGTCCAATACTTCGAGAAGTACGTGGGAGGGTCACCCGCCAACATCGCTATTGGCGTAACGCACCACGGTCTCAAGGCGGGGTTTATCGGCAAGGTGTCAGATGACCAGTTCGGTGACTTCGTCTGCGAGTACTTCGAGCGCGAGGGCATCGACACGAGTCACGTGACGCGTTGCACGAACGGAGAGAAGCTCGGCCTCACCTTTACCGAGATGCTATCTCCGAGCGAGAGCCACATCCTGATGTATCGCAACTGCATTGCAGACCTGCAGCTTTCGGTTGATGATGTTGACGCTGAGTACATTGCGAGCGCAAAGGCCCTGCTCGTGAGCGGCACGGCGCTTGCCGAAAGCCCGAGCCGGGAGGCGGCGCTCAAGGCTGTGCTACTGGCGCGACAGGCGGGCACGCCCGTCATCTTAGACATCGACTATCGCGCCTACAACTGGAAGAATGCCGATGAGATCTCGATCTACTACTCGGCCGTGGCTCGTCAGGCCGACATAATCATGGGCTCTCGCGAGGAGTTCGACCTCACCGAGCGACTTGTTCGCCCCGGAATGGCCGACGAGCAGAGCGCCGCCCACTGGCAGGGGTGCTGCGCCAAGATCGTGGTCATCAAGCATGGCATGCAGGGTTCGACCGCCTATGTCGAGGGTGGCGAGAGCTACTCGATCAAGCCCTTCCCGGTGACGGCCCGCAAGGGCTTCGGTGGCGGCGATGGCTATGGGTCGGGCTTCCTCTACGGGCTGTTCCAGGGCTGGGACCTGCAGCGTTGCCTAGAGTTCGGTTCCGCCGAGGCGTCGATGATGGTGCGCGCGAACAACTGCTCCGATGCTCTGCCCGGCCCGGAGGAGGTCCAGGCCTTCATTGATGCCGAGAAGGCGGAGTTTGGCGAGATGGTCGCAAGGGCATAGGGAGTCCTTGGGGTGTGTCGCGCTGCGCTCCGAGTGCGGTGAGGCACGCCGATTTGCCTGGGCGAGGTAGCGCGTCGGGCCAATCCTGGGTTTGGGGGTGTGCAGTATGGACGTCTTGCTCGTGGCGGTATGCGTCGTGTTTCTCGTCGTGATGGGTGCGAAGGCCATACGGGGCTATCCGGCATATAAGGGGTCGGTCTATCAGCAGTTGTTCGGGAGCTATCTCGAGTACTTCTGGAAGGGCACTGTCAGCCAAGATCTCTCGCAGTCGGGGTGGCTCTCGGGAATCGTGGGGACGCACCGCCTGGGCTATATCACGTGCTTCGAACCTAAGGGTATTCCAGTTGCGCAATTCGTCAGCGTGTTCTCGGCGCACGGGTTCGTTTGCCTGTGCTCCCCGGTCGTCGCCTCCGCTGATCGCGTCCCCGCGCTTGGGAGGGCGCTCAAGGAGCAACGGGCCTTTCTCAAGAGGGTGGCAGACAGGCGTGAGATGCCCATAGTCATTGCTGTCCCAGAGGAAGTTGCCACCATCTCTCCGGATGCTCGGGTCTCGGTGATTAAGGTTTCCGAGCTTCCTTCATATTTGACATCCATGAGCGGGACCGGCATTTCGGAGGGTGACGTGCCCCCCGCGTTCGAGGCGTTCAAGAAAGGGGCGTCACATGTGGGACGGTAAGGTGCGTGTGGTGTCGAGCCCCGAGATGCGGACGCTTCCACGCGTGCGCCTTGCGGGCAAGCTTGACCGGTACGTGCTCTCGAACGGCGTCGAGATGCCATGTCTTGGCTTTGGCATGTACATGATGCCGGCGAACGAGGTAGGGGAGACGGCGCTGCGTTTGGCGCTCGAGCTTGGCTTTCGCCACATAGATGGCGCGCGCAACTATGGCAACGAGGCCATGGAGGGACGCGTGCTTGCCGAGAGCGGCATCCCGCGCGGCGAGCTCTTCCTCACGGGCAAGCTCAAGAACGATGAGCAGGGATACGAAGAGACGCTTGCCGCCTTCGAGCGGAGTTGCGAGGACCTTCAGACCGATTATCTCGACCTCTACCTTATCCATTGGCCCAAGGTTGGCGGCCATGAGGATGAGTGGAGAGAGCGCGTCTGGGGTACCTGGTGGGCGTTCGAAAAGCTCTATGCCGAGGGGCGCGTGCGCGCCATCGGCGTGTCGAACTTCCTCGTGCATCACCTCGAGACGCTACTCGAGCGGGCAAATGTCATGCCACAGGTGAACCAGATCGAGCTCAATCCGGGCTATCAGCAGCGCGAGACCGTTGCGTGGTGCGAGCACGCGGGCGTGCAGCTCGAGGCATGGGCTCCGCTTGGGCGGGGACACCTCCTGGGCAATCCGGTCGTGACCGATATTGCCGGGCGTCTGGGCAAGGATGCGGGCCAGGTGTGCGTGCGCTGGTCGCTTCAGCATGGCTTCGTCACGATGCCCAAGTCGCTCCACCCCGAGCGCGTGCGGTCGAACAGCGAGGTCTTTGACTTCGAGCTCACTGAGGCCGACATGGTCGCGCTCGACGCGCTTGACGGTCCCGATAACTACACCTTCCATCCCGACCGGCTTGATGAGTGGGCGGAGCGGGTGGCCCGCGCCCATGCCGAGAGCGGGGTGTAGCGGAGGCGGCGCATCGAGTCTGCAGTGCTTTACCGCCATGGCACTCGGCTTCGCTCGAGTGCCCGATTCTGTCTTTTGCAACCACGGGGGTTTCTATGTCGCAGTTTGTTACACCGCACAAGATCGTCTATGGGCCGAATGCGTTGGGCGAAGCGCTTCCCGTGCTTGCCGGCATGGGCAAGAAGGCGCTTGTCGTCACCGATGCCATGATGGGCAAGCTCGGCAACCTCGGGCTCCTCACCGACGCGCTTGCTTCGGCCGGCACTGGCTTCGAGGTCTATGACGCGGTGAACTCCGAGCCCGTGGACGGTATGGTCGTCGAGGGCGTTCGCCGCTACAGGGAGACGGGCTGCGACTTTATGGTTGCCCTCGGAGGCGGCTCTCCCATCGATACGATGAAGGCCATCGCTATGTGCGCCGCGAGTGGGCGCGAGATTGCCTCGTTCATGGGGGAGTCCTATGCGGGTTCGGTGTGCCCCATGGCAGCCATTCCCACCACGGCGGGTACCGGCTCGGAGGCGACGCAGTTCACAATCATCACCGATACCGAGCGGGACGTGAAGATGCTCATTGCGGGAGCCCCGCTCATTCCCGCGCTTGCCATCGTCGATCCGCGGTTCACGATGACGGCCCCGGCCGGTGTTACGACTGCGACGGGACTCGACGCGCTGTGTCATGCCGTCGAGTCTTATACCTCGCGGAAGGCGCAGCCACTTTCCGAGATGTTCTCGCTCTCTGCGGCGAAGCGCATTTTCGAGAACCTCGAGGTGTGCGTGCGGGAGCCGAGCAACGTCGAGACACGCACCCAGATGTCGCTTGCGGCGACTGAGGCGGGTGTCGCGTTCAACAATGCCTCCGTTACGATTATCCATGGGATGTCGCGACCCATTGGCGCGCTCTTCCATGTGCCGCATGGCCTTTCGAACGCAACGCTTATGGAAGCCTGCTTTGGGTTTGCGCTCGACGGGGCCTACGACCGGTTCGCGCGGGTTGCTCGGTTCTGCGGACTCAGTGACTCCGCAGATGACCGCGAGGCGGCTGAGGATTTCATGTCTGCGCTGCACCGCATGCTAACCGAACTTAAGGTTCCGACGCTCGCGGAGTTCGGTGTCGACCGAGCGGCCTTCCATGCCGCCATTCCCAAGATGGCGCGTGATGCGGAGGCCAGTGGCAGTCCCGCGAACAACATCAAGCCCGTGACGGTTGCCGATATGGAGCGGCTGTACCGCGAGGTGTACGCCTAATCGAAAACCATGTGGTCGTAAACAAATACCGGTGCCAGGTCGACATCGTCGGCCCGGCCAATCGTTTTGAACGCTGTGCGAGCGAGGGAAAAGAATGCGTGGCCCGACAAACGTCGCCACGGGCCCTTTCCAATGAGGGGAGAAAGGTCAATCTAACCGGTCCTGCCATCAGCCAAGCGGACAAGTATCGTCTTGTTATCGGTGACTCATGCTTGCACGACGGGAACGAATGAGTTGTAGGTTGCGTGAGTGTGCATGGCGCGACCTCTTAACGCAGCGGATCGACCTTAAAAAAGTCCTTGTTGTTCGAGACCAGCTCCCAGTTTGCAAGCAGCTCGTCATGATGAATGCCCGCCCAGGCGGCAACATTCCGTTCTTTCCTCTTGGGCAGCTGGCCTTCGAGCACGTTGCCTTCAAGATCGAAGACGGTCCCCCCAATACATGCGAATAATGATTCCGAAGAATAAACTGATGGTTGGCATCGAAGCCACAAAAAAGCCGGCGATCGCCAGAATAAGGGCGACCGCCGGCCATCAGAGCGGGCCGAGGCAAGACGCCCCGGCCCATGCAACTCACACGCTACTTCATGATCTTGCGGAACAGCGCCTTCACGTCGTCGAAGCTTGCCTCGCGCGGGTTGCCCGGGAAGCAGGCATCAGCCATGGCGTCCTTGGTAATCTGGTCGAGGTCGTCCTCGGTGATGGCGTCGCAGGTCTTGGGGATGTTCACATCGGCCGAAAGCTGCTTCACGGCCTCGATGGCGGCGTCGGCGGCCTCGTCGGTGGTCATGTCGGCGGTGTTCACGCCCATGGCGCGCGCCACGTCGGCGAGGCGGCCGGCCGCGACGGGCTTGTTGAACTCCATGGCAATCGGCAGCAGCATGGCGCAGGCGACGCCGTGCGGGGTGTCATAGTGCGCGGAGAGCGTGTGCGCCATGGCGTGGTCGATGCCCAGGCCCACGTTGGAGAAGCCCATGCCGGCGATGTACTGGGCGAGCGACATGCCCTCGCGGCCGGAGCCGCCCTTGTGCTCCTTGGCCTCGGCTACGCTCTCGCGCAGGTTCTTGGAGATGAGGTGAATGGCCTCGAGGTGGAACATGTCGGTGAGCTCCCAGGCGGCCTTCGTGGTGTAGCCCTCGATGGCGTGGGTGAGCGCGTCCATGCCGGTGGCGGCGGTGAGGCCGGCGGGCATGCTCGCCATCATGTCGGGGTCGATGACGGCGACCTCGGGGGCGTCGTTGGTGTCGACGCATACGAACTTGCGGACCTTCTCCACGTCCGTGATGACGTAGTTGATGGTGACCTCGGCCGCGGTGCCGGCAGTGGTGGGCACGGCGATGGTGAACACGGCATGGTTCTTGGTGGGGGCCACGCCCTCGAGCGAACGCACGTCGGCGAACTCGGGGTTGGCGATGATCACGCCGATGGCCTTGGCGGTGTCCATGGAGGAGCCGCCGCCGATGGCGACGATGGAGTCGGCCTCGGCGGCCTTGAAGGCCTCGACGCCGTCAACGACGTTCTGGATGGTGGGGTTAGGCTTGATCTCGGAGTAGAGGGTCCAGGCTATGCCGGCCTCGTCCAGCAGGTCGGTGACCTTTGCGGTGACGCCAAACTTCACGAGGTCGGGGTCGGAGGCCACGAAGACCTTCTTGTAACCGCGACGCGAAAGCTCGCCGGGAATCTCGGAGATGGCGCCGGCGCCATGGTAGGAGATGGTGTTGAGGACGATGCGGTTGACTGCCATGTTCCCCTCCAAGGGATAGGCCGCCTCGGCCCATGGCAAAGCCGCCACAAGGGCGGCATGGGGCTCGGCGGCGGTTGCGTCGATGGGACGCGTTACCAAACCGCCGAAACATTATTACCGAAAATATGGTCCATCAGTAATCCTAATCCGCGAACGGGCAATCTCGTCGGCGGACGGCACTATCTTTGGCGTGCCGCCTTCGCCTGCCCGTCTCGAGCGTCCGTTTGCGGGTGCCTGCGTCCGGCGTCCATCCCGCAGACACCTCCCTCAGGCAAACGGCCGGGGCCTGTGCGCAGGCGCCCCTCGCGCCCTGTCTCTGGTGACGCTACCTCCGGCGTCCGCCCCGGTTGGCCTCGTGGTCCTGGCCGGCCCGGTTGCGCCCCTGCGGGTTCGAGCCCCGCTTGGCATTGCCGGCGAAGTGCCCGGCACCGCTTCCCTTTGGGCCTCGCTTGGGATATCCGGCGGGGTGCGCGGAGGCGCCTCCCTTGGGGCCGCGCTTGGCGTTTCCGGCAGAGTGTCCGGCGTCGTTTCCCTTCGTCCCGTGCTTGGCGTTCCCGGCAGGCCTGTCGCCGCCGTTGCCCTTGGGGCCCCGCTCGCGCGCGAGCTTGCCGTGGCGCCCCGAGCCCTTGCCGCCCGTCTGCTTGCCCTGGCCCTCCTTTGGCGGGTAGGGCCTGATGAGGCACGTGGGCCCAAAGCCCACGAGGTCCTCGCGGCCGGTCGCGCGCAGCGCCTCGCGCACGAGGGCCCAGTTCTCGGGCTTGCGGTACTGGATGAGGGCGCGTTGCATGGCCTTCTCGTGCGGGTCGCGCGTGATGTAGACGCCTTTGAGATCGCGCGGGTCCACGCCGGTGTAGAACATGCAGGTGGACATCGTGGACGGGGTGGGGTAGAAGTCCTGCACCTGCTCGGGCATGTAGCCCATGTCGCGCACGGCCTCGGCCAGCTCCACGGCGTCTGCCATGGTGGAGCCCGGGTGAGAGCTGATGAGGTAGGGCACCACGTACTGCTCGAGCCCCAGGCGCTTGTTCATGGCGTCGAAGCGGCGGCAGAAGGCGTCGTAGACCTGGCGCCTCGGCTTGCCCATGATGGCGAGCACGTTGTCGCTCACGTGCTCGGGCGCCAGGCGCAGCTGGCCGCTCACGTGGTGACGCACGAGCTCCTCGAGGAACTCGTCGGAGGTGTCGGCCATGGTGTAGTCGAACCGGATGCCGCTGCGCACGAAGACCTTCTTGACGCCCGGCAGCTCGCGCAGCTCGCGCAGCAGGTGCGCGTAGCCCGTCTCGTCCACCACCATGTTCTTGCAGACGTTGGGCCACAGGCAGCGGCGGTTGTGGCACACGCCGTGCTCGACCTGCTTGTCGCAGGCGCGTCGGAAGAAGTTGGCCGTGGGGCCGCCCACGTCGAAGATGTAGCCCTTGAAGTCGGGGTCTTCGATGATCTGGCGGGCCTCGGCCATGATGCTCTCGCGGCTGCGAACCTGTAGCACGCGCCCCTGGTGGTAGGTGAGGGCGCAGAAGCTGCACTCGCCAAAGCAGCCGCGGTTGCTCGTGATGGAAAACTTGATGTCGTCGGTGAAGGCCGGCACGCCGCCGGCGGCATCGTAGTCCGGGTGCCAGGCGCGCGCGTAGGGAAGCGCGTAGGTCTCGTCCATCTCCTCGGTGGTGAGCGGCAAAGACGGTGGGTTCTGCACCACGTACACGCCGTTGGGGTATGGCTCCACGAGGCGCGTGGCCGTGATGGCGTCCATGTTGCGGTACTGGATGTTGAAGCTTCTGGCATAGTTGACTCGGTCGGCCATGAGGTCGTCCCAGCTGGGGAGCAGCTCGTAGTCAAAGACCTGGTCGAGGGCACCCTCGCCGGCCACCTTGTAGGTGGTGCCGGCGATGTAGGTCACCTGGTCGATGGGGAGTCCCGCGTCCAGGGCGTCGGCCACCTCCACGATCTGGTGCTCGCCCATGCCGTAGATGAGCAGGTCTGCGCCGGAGTCCAGCAGGATGGAGCGCTTGAGCTTGTCAGACCAGTAGTCGTAGTGGGCGAGACGGCGCAGCGACACCTCGATGCCGCCCATGATGATGGCGGCGTCGCGGTAGACGCTGCGGATGAGGTTGGCGTAGACCACCGCCGCGTGGTTGGGTCGGGCGCCCATCTTGCCGCCGGGCGTGTAGAAGTCCTTGGGGCGCCGGTGCTTGGTGACGCTGTAGTGGTTCACCATCGAATCCATGTTGCCCGCCGAGACGAGAAAGCCCAGGCGCGGCTCGCCGAGCGCCTGGATGCTCTTGGGGTCCTTCCAGTCTGGCTGGGCGATGAAGCCCACCTTGTAGCCATGGGCCTCGAGCAGGCGGGTGATGATGGACGCGCCAAAGGAGGGATGGTCCACGTAGGCGTCGCCGTTGACGTAGACGAAGTCACACTGGTCCCAGCCGCGGGCGTCCATGTCTGCGCGCGAGACGGGCAGGAACTGGTCGCGCCCGGGCCTGGCGGCGGCGTGAGCGTGGTTTGGGCTCTTGGTGCGGCTATCCATGCGGTCTCCCGAGGCTGGGCGCGGGCGTGTCAGTCCCAAAAGTATAGACGGCGTCCGAGTGGGGCCCCGGCAGGCCGTTTCGTCCCGGGCTGGGTCTGCGCCGCTCACGCGAAGTCTTGTTGGCAAGCGGCTGGCCAACCTACATCGAGCAATGCCGGCGCGGGCTGCTTGGGGCGCCTGGCAGGCCATCTTGTCCGGGTGCCCCGATGCGGCGGGCTTGGGGCGCCTGCTGGTCCCCAGGTTGCGAACAAGTAGAGAAAACACCAGGTCAATGGCCCTGAAAGTACAAGGTTCGGCCATGTGTCCGAGTTCACCGAAGCACACATCCGCAGGACCTCCATATCACCTCTGGTTAACAATTGACGCTTGTTCAATGAAGGCTCATATTGACGCCCGTTTAACGCAAGCCGAGTGGCTGCGACGGCTGGAAGTTCGCAAGTGAGCAGCGGTAAACTTGGCGAGTGAGCCCGCGTTAGGCGCGGGCGTCGTCCACATGCCCCCGGGCAGGACCGGGGAGAAGAGAAAGGCACCATCATGAAGAAGTCCACTCAGAACGCTCTGCTCGTTGCCGGCGGATTCCTGCTCGGCACCGCCGGTGTCGCCGCTGTGACCTCCGAGACCGCCAAGAAGGGCTACGTCCAGGCCGTCGCCTGCGGCATGCGCGCCAAGGAGTCCTACGACAAGATCGTCGAGCAGGCCAAGGCCCAGGTCGATGACATCGTCAACGAGGCCAGCTACCTCAACGGCAAGGACGAGTCCGGCGAGAAGGCCGAGTAGCCGCGAGCCATGCAGTACACACTCGTAAGTGACATCCCCGGGCGCCTCCGCGTTCGGCTCGCGGGCCACGTGCCGCCTGCGGACGTCGAGCCCCTGCGGGTCGCGCTCGAGAAGTGCCCGTCCATCACGGCCGCGTCGGTCTACCCGCGTATCGGCTCGGTGGCCATCTGCTACGCGCCGGCTGCCACGGCCGCGCCTGCGCTGACCGACGGCAGTGCCGCGAGCGTGAAGGACCTGCTCGACGCCGCCCGCGCCGACGCCCTGAACTGGGTGGGCATGCTCGATGCCGCCGCCGTGGAGGACGCCCGCCGCGACTGCGTCGGCGCGTTTGCCCCGCAGACCGGCGACCTGCTCATGGACATCGCCGAGCTCGTGGGCTTCCACTACCTGCGCCGCTGGTTCCTCCCGGCGCCGCTGCGCGTGGCGTGGACGGTCTGGAGCTACCGCAAGTTCCTCTGGGCCGGCCTCAAGTCCCTCTTCTCCGGTCGTCTCGACGTGCCGGTGCTCGACGCCGCCGCCGTGGGCATCTCCTTCGTGAAGGGCGACTTCGCCACCGCCGCGAGCACGATGTTCCTCCTGAACATCGGCGAGGCACTCGAGGAGTACACCAAGGCGCGCTCGCAGCACGAGCTCATCTACTCGCTGCTCGCCATGCCCGAGCATGCCAAGCGCATCGAGGGCGGCCAGGAGGTCTCCGTGCCCGCCAGCGAGCTCGCCGAGGGCGACCTGGTGGTTGTGCGTACCGGCATGCCCGTGTGCGTGGACGGTATCGTCGAGCGTGGCGTGGCCATGGTCAATCAGGCCACGCTCACCGGCGAGCCGCTCGCCGTGGAGCGCACGGTGGGGGACTCTGTCTACGCCGGCACCGCGGTGGAGGACGGCGAGATCTTCGTCCGCGTCACCCATGGCGCTGGGGGTACGAAGCTCCGCTCCATCGTGTCGATGGTCGAGGCCTCCGAGGATCTCAAGAGCGAGACCGAGGGTCGTCGCGAGCGGCTGGCCGACGCCATCGTGCCCTGGAACTTCCTGCTCGCGGGCGTCGTGGCGCTCACTACGCGCAGCCTCGTCAAGACGAGCGCCGCGCTTATGGTGGACTACTCGTGCGCCCTCAAGCTCACGAGCTCCATTGCCGTGCTCTCCGCGATGAGCCAGAGCGCCAAGGCCGGCTTCACGGTCAAGGGCTCCAGGCACTTCGAGGAAATCGCGGCCGCGGACACCATCGTCTTCGACAAGACCGGCACCCTTACCGAGGCCACGCCGAGCCTGTCGTCCGTCATGGCGTTCAACGGCTGGCGCCGCGACCAGGTGCTGCGCTTCGCCGCCTGCCTCGAGGAGCACTTCCCGCATCCCGTGGCGCGCGCCGTCGTGCGTGCCGCGGAGGAGAGGAACCTCAAGCACCGCGAGCGTCATGCCGAGGTCGAGTACGTCGTCGCGCACGGCGTCGCCTCCTCGCTCGATGGCGAGCGCGTCGTGATCGGCTCCCGCCACTTCGTGGTGGAGGACGAGCACGTTGAGGTCACGGCCGAGCAGCAGGCGATGATTGCCAAGGAGACCGAGGGCCTGTCCTCGCTCTACCTCGCCGTGAACGGCGAGCTTGTGGGCGTGCTGGCCATCGCCGACCCCATCAAGCCGGGCGTTCCCGAGGCCATGGCGGAGCTCCGTCGCCTGGGCGTCAAGCACCTTGTCATGCTCACGGGCGACAACGAGGTTGCCGCCGCCCGCGTGGCCAAGGCCGCAGGCATCACCGAGTTCAAGGCAAACCTGCTGCCCGAGAACAAGCACGCCTACATCGAGCAGATGCGTGCCGAGGGCCATCGTGTGGTCATGGTGGGCGACGGCGTGAACGACTCGCCGTCCCTCTCCGCCGCGAACGTGGGCGTTGCCATGGGCAACGGCACGGCCATCGCCAAGGAGGTCGCTGACGTCACCCTCACGCAGAGCGACATGGCGGCACTTGTGGGCCTGCGCCGCATCTCCTGCGAGCTCATGGACCGCATGAACGGCACCTTCCGCAAGGTCATGGTGTTCAACTCGTCGCTGCTTGCCCTGGGCATCGCCGGCGTCATCACGCCGCAGCTCTCGAGCCTGCTGCACAACACGAGCACCGTGGTGTTCTCCGTGCGCGACTCGCGACAGTACGACATGTAGCGGTAGTTGCCGCAACAGAGGGGCGCCTGATGGCACCTCACGAGAAGGCGCCCCGAGCTTTGGCTTGGGGTGCCTTGCGTTGGAAGTGTGACGTTGGCTTCGGGTGGGGCTCGGGCCGGGGCAGACGTGAGGGGCCGCGTCACGCCCTAGGCCGAGGCAGGCCGCTTGGGAGTGGACCCTCGCGAGCGTGAACCCTTTTCCGGCGAGCGTCAGGCCTTGGTTCCCTCGCCGTTCCAGAGGCATCGTGTGGCCAACTCGGTGAGCACGGCTTGGGCCCGGCGCACGTCGGCGTGGGGCACGTACTCGTTCGGCTTGTGGGCGAGGGCGAGCGAGCCGGGCCCGTAGCTCATGCAGTTATGGTTGCCCGTCGTGCCGGCAATGACGGCCGTGTCCGTGTAGCCCGTGAAGATGCCCACCTCCGCCGGGGTGCCCAAGACGCGCCCCGTCGCGGCGAGGAGGCCTGCGAGCAGGGGAGACTCCGGGTCGCGCTCAATGGCGGGACGGTCTCCGGTGATGGCATAGCTGCCGTGCGCGCCGGGCACCACCTCCTCGGCGCGCTCGATTGCACTCTTGACGATGCGCGTCGCGGCGGCCGTGTCGCACGGAGGCGCGAGGCGCATGTCGATCCAGACCTTGGCCTGGTCGGGCACCACGTAGGGGCGGTAGCCACCCTCGATCTGACCAAACGTCACCGTGGAGTGGCCGAGCTCGGGATGGGTGGGCTGGGCCTCGATTGCCCGGCGGATGCCGCCGATGGTCTCCGCGATGGCGGCGATGGCGTCTGCACCCTTCCAGGGCTGGCTCGCATGGGCGGTGACCCCCTTCATCGTAAGCTCGAACCAGGTGCGGCCCTTGTGAGCGACCTGTATCTGCGCATCGGTGGGCTCGGTGTCGAGCACCCACTCCTCGTTTCCCACCCAGCCCGCAGAGATTGCGGCCTCAACGCCGCGTATGAAGTCTTCCTCGTCCACGGTGCAGATGAGGGAGAAGGCGCGCTCGGGCAGCTGGCCCGATGCCGCCACGCGCTCGAGCATGCGCGCGAACGCGGCCATGGCGCTGGCCAGGCCACTCTTCATGTCGCAAGACCCGCGGCCGTAGAGGCGCTCGTCCCTGATGAGGCCCGAGAGCGGGTCGATGTCGGCGTCCCACCCGTTGCCGAGCGTGACGGTGTCCATGTGGCAGATGTAGACGAGGCGGGGAAGGGACGCCTTTGGGGCAACGGAGTAGGCGGATGCGCACCTCGACGCGTTTTGAGTTTGGTCCTGGGCGGTTGCCGCGGCGTTTCCGCTGGCGGTGCGGCACGTGAGCATCCGCTTCGACACGTACTGGGACCAATCCTGGTCTTGGGTGGCCTCTTTGGCATTCCCACCGGTTGCGATGCTCTCGAAGCGCGAGGGAATCGTCGCCATGAGCTCCGTCCGTCCGGGAAGTGCCTCGAGCTCGTCGATGCGAATCCTGGCCGCGAGCTCCGCCGGCAGCGCGGCGATGCGCGTCTCGAGCCAGCCCTTGATGTAGCGTTCGATGTTGCCCTCGTAGGCACCGGGGTCGGAGCTGTCAATCTGCACGAGCTTGCGCGCAAGCTCCCATGCCTCGTCGTCCGCGCCCGTCTGTCCGCTTGCCATCACCTTGTCTGTACACATGGCTGCCTCCTCGTGACAAGCATTCTACTGCGCAAACAAAAATAAAGTTAGGTTAAGCAGACAAACTGTTTGCCCAAAGGAAGAGCGGCTCCGGCACGCGCCCTCTCAATACGAAAAAGTCCGGCTCCGGCACGCGCCCTCACAATGCGAAAAGCCCGGCCCGCACGCTCGCCTCCCTGCCATGGGCGCGGAAGGCTGCGGTGCGGGCCGGGCTCTCATTCCCGGATGGGCTGTGGACTAGGCCAGCTTGGCGCCAAGCTCCTTGGCGGCGGTGACGTCCTCGTCCTCGCTCGGGTCCTGCTCAACGGCGAGCTTGCCAAGGACCTTGAGGCCGGCGGCCTCGGAGCGCTCCTGCCAGTCGTTCTGGTACTCGCCGTCGCCGTGGCCGTAGGAGCCAAACAGCACGACGTTCTTGCCGGAGATCTTGGGCTCAAGCTCGTCGAGCATCGGGACGAACTCGGAGTCGTCGAGCTCCTCGGAGCCGCTGGCGGGGCAGCCCAGTGCGAAGGCGTCGTAGTTGTCGGCGTCGTTCACGTCGAAGTCGTCAACGGAGAAGACGTCGGCCTCAGCGCCGGCCTCGCGGGCACCCTCGGCGACGAGCTCGGCAATGGCCTCGGTGTTGCCCGTGCCGGAGTAGTAAACAACAGCAACCTTGCTCATGTTGATTCCTTTCTCGTGGCGGGCGTGCCCCGCCATAATTGCCACTTAGCTAGTTACATATTACCCAACCGCCGCACAAGCACAAGCACGCATCCAAGAAAACGTTCTCAACACAAGGTCGTGGCGAACCTACGGACTGGTGCAACGCCAGCCCGATTGCACAGGACCCGGCCCGTGAAGCTAAGCGAAACGATCCGCTTGCGCGAACGACTCACTTCGCGCAAGCCCTCATCGCCGAGGACGTTTCGCTTAGCTTCCCGGGCCGGGTCCGTCGGGATCAGGTGCCCAGCGCTACACCAGGGCGGCGCCCAGTGCCTTGCAGGCCTCGAGCGCGTCGTCATCCGGCTCGAGATTCGCGATCACCGTGTCAACGACCTCCGCGCCGTCGCCCTCGGTGCGCTCCTTCCAGGTCTCCATCCAGTCGCCGGTGCCCCAGTCGTAGGAGCCAAACAGGCCAACCTTCTTGCCGGAGAGGTCGCCCTCGACATCCTCGAAGAACGGCTCGAACTCGTCCTCCTCGAGCTGCTCGTCACCCATGGCGGGACAGCCGAACGCGAGCGCGTCGTAGTCGGAGACGCTGCCGGACCAGTCGGCGGCGGCGATCTTCTCGACCTCGGCGCCAGCGCCCTCGGCGCCCTCGACCACGGCGTCGGCCATGGTCTCGGTGTTGCCCGTGCCGCTCCAGAACACAACTGCGATCTTGCTCATGGTTCGTCCTTTCGTATGCCAACCCGCCTGTCGGGTATGGTTCCTGAGTCTGTGCCGCCTTCCGCGGCCGTGCCCTCGCCGTGCGAGGCGTTCCGAGCCATCCGCCTTACGCGGCGGCCCCAATCCTCACGAGCGCGAGGTCTGCGATGCTCACTCCCATGGAGAGCAGGGCGGTGTAGGCCTGCGTGCAGCGCCGGTACCGCTCGAAGCACGCCTCGGCACGCTCGCGCTCGGTGTAGACCTTCCAGCAACCGCAGCAGAGGTAGTCCTTGCCCTCGTGCTCGATGAAGCCCATCACGTCATCGAAGGGATAGCCGAGGAAGAAGCCCACCTCGTGGGGGAAGCCCGCCTCCGGGTCCCGGCGATGGCAGCGCTCCAGCTGCTCGTCCAGCCTCTGAATCGCCGCGTCGAGCCATTCGCGCCCGTCCGTCTGGTAGCCCCAGTCCGCGAGCTTCGCCGCGACGCGTCGGTCGCGCAGGGCATGCGCGAGCTGGTCGGGGCGAAAGACGTAGACGAGGGCGCCGCAGAACCTGCGGGCGACGACTCGAACGGCGACGCCGCTTGGCCCAAGGCGCCGGCACTCCTCCGCCACGAGTGCGTCGAGCCTCTGGCAGAGTTCCTGCGCCGTACGCCAGGCAGCGAGCTGGGCTGCAGGTTCCTCATTCGTGTCGGCCGCAAAGGCCCCGGGAACGTTGAAGAGGCATCCCGGCTTCATGTCGGCGAGGGTAGGGGAGCAGTGGCGCACGATGGCGCGTTCGAAGCTCTCGATGTCCAGCGTCATTCCCGCCCCCGAACGTCCGTTCGACGTAGTTGTTAACTATGGATAACTCATGACCAACCGTACCGATGGGACGCCCCGTGGTCAAGGGAAAAGTACGAACTGGATAACTTTTCGGCGCCGGAGCCTTCAGGCACCTGCCCTCTCAAGGGAGTACAGTGTGGCGCTGGGGGCGATGGGGATGGGTCTCGAAGACCGGGGACACAAGGACCAGAGAAGAGACTGGCTGCACGACGGCAATGCCCGCGCGCTTGCCTGGGCACTGGGCGTCGCGCTCGTACTAGGTGTGGTGGCGCTCGTCGCAAGCCCCTTGGGCGGCGACTGGCTCGGCCAGGGCGAGCAGCCGGCGGATACCGCGTGTGAGGACCAGGGCCAGGACGGCGCCCCGGCCTTCGACGCTTCCACTCAGGGAGACTCCGACGCCGTGCCGCGGGATGGCGACGCCCAGGACGGCGGCATTCAGGGCAGCGACGCGCAGGATGCGTCAGCGGACCAAGGGGACGACTCTGGTCTCGAGGACGTCGACCCCTCGGAGACCCCCTCGGATAACACCCTCGAGCATCGCCTCGACCTCTACCTTGAGGGTTCGTTTCCCCAGACGAGGATGCCGGGCGTCGCGGTTGCCGTGGTGGATGCGGACGGTGCCGTCTACGAGCGCACCATGGGAGACATCGCGAGCACGACCTCGACCACGCTCGTGGGATCGCTCAGCAAGTCCTTCACCGCCGTCTGCGTGATGCAGCTCTGCGAGCAGGGGCGTATTGACCTCGACGCGCCTGCCCGCAGCTACCTTGAGGAGCCGGGGTCGCTGCCAGACTCCGTTACCGTGCGAGACCTGCTGAACCAAACGAGCGGCCTCGGCTACTACGACTCGCTCTCCCAGGCGCTTGCCCGCACGGAGCCCGGCCCCACCGCGGGCAGTTTCTCGTACGCCAACGCCAACTATGACGTGCTGGGACGCATTGTGGCCGACGTCTCCGGCGAGTCCTATGGCACGTATCTGCAGGAGCATGTGCTCGGACCGCTCGGCATGGACCGCACCTCGGGCGATATGACGGGGGCACTTTCGGACGGCACGTCCGTGGCAGACTCGCTCACGCCGGGGCGTCGCAACTGGTTTGGCGCGTATGTGGCCGATGGGTTCGCGCATCCCGCCGGAGACGATGCCTGGGGGTCCGGTCCCTCGGGCTACGTGTCCTCGAGCCTCTCCGACATGGAGACCTATCTCCGGATGTACCTGGCCGAGGGGGAGGTGCCGGGATCTTCGGACGGCTCGCGCGTGCTGTCTGCGGACTCGGTGAGCTCCATGTTCCTGGACCGCGTGCCAGACCCCAACGGCGACACCTACTACGGCATGGGCTGGACCTCGTTCTACTGGGACGACGGCGAGCTCGTGCTCTCGCACGACGGTTCGGTGGAGGGCTATTGCGCGCGCATGGTGTTGATGCCCGAGCGCGGCCTCGGCGTGGTGATGCTCTGTGACGGCAGCGACGAGGTGGCTGGCAGTAGCCTCTTCTTCCAGATGGCGGATGGCGTCGTGCAGACGGTTGCCGGTGACGCACCCGATCCGGTGGACGGTGAGTGGTATGTGGACAGGCATTCGCACGACGACGGCATGTTCGCGGCCGCGGTCCTCGCGTGTCTCGTCTCGCTTGTGTGGGTAAGCCGGTGGCGCGCCTATCTGACATCCGATTGTTGCCGGCCACTTGGCGTCGTGGTGCGCCTCGCGCCCTACGTCGTTTTGCCCGTTGTGGTGCTGCTGAGGCCCCTCGCCTGGGGCGTCTCCTGGCGCGACCTGCTCACCTTCGTGCCCGACGTCTCGGCGGTGCTCGTCGCCTGCGCCGCGCTCCTCGTGGCCGCCGGCGTTCGTCGAGTGGCAATCCTCTTCCGCGCCCGCGGCTAGCTGTCGGCTTCCTCCGCCTGGCGTCCGACCTGCACGTAGCTCCCGGCCGCCGCGAGTCGCCCCGCGAGTTCCTGCGAGTTGCCTGGGCCCGTGTCTGCGCCTAGCCGCCGACTTCCCTCGGCCCCTCGGAACGGCCGCCTCCCGTGGCGACCGCGAGCGCCGCGGTTGCCCCTTCCCACCCCTCTCGAGCCGCCTCTCCCTCCATTTTTGTCGAGAGTAGTCATTACGCATGTTTTTTGCGGATGAAACGGTTCCAAAAGTGCGTAATGACTA